>Ga0306926_10000508_pt1 | contig 36326 bp, 51 predicted proteins | sample flu12Cox44000178_FD_203759 | JGI IMG/M metagenome (GOLD analysis project Ga0306926, IMG submission 203759) | Lab enrichment of tropical soil microbial communities from Luquillo Experimental Forest, Puerto Rico - flux8day.12C.oxic.44.000.178 (v2)... | ecosystem: Environmental > Terrestrial >...
CCCGTGGGGTCTCGGAAACCGATCTGAAAGATTGGGGAGCAAAATTCGGCAGCCCGGCAATTTTCGTGTCCATGGTCGAGTGGGCGGATCGGATTATCACCGAATAGGTCGCGGCGAAATCGGTTGGCGTTGACTGATCTCGCCTGTTTGTAGCAATCATCGAAGCGCTGCCAGAATTGCTGCGTCTTCCCCGTCAAGTTAACACGTCGGCGGAGTTCGCCCAGGGAACAGAGATTCTCTCCGGTTGACCGAGGCGGCCAAGGCGACATAGAGTTGCGGATGGGAGGACTCCCCCATGGCACCACCTCCCTGCGACAAACACAGGAATTTGCAGATGGTCCGAGTTTCGCGAAAATCCCGGACAAGCCAGGGATTTGTTTATGCCTGCCCGGTTCCCAGTTGCCGACGTCACCACGACGACCTAGGTTATTTTGACCTGGTGGAAGGCCAAGGTGTCCGGGGAATGGGTGGTATACCAGGCAAAATATCCTCGGCAAGAGAAAAGATCCTGATGGCCATTCGCGCACAAGCAGAAGTGTGAATTATCGAGTCTTTTCTGAGAATGGTGATCCGTTTTTCCCTAGAAGTAACGTTTTCCTTAGCCGTACAACTCACTACCCGTTCCGCGACCGCCGCAGCTTTCCCTCGTGCACTCTCACCTCGTACCAAAGGGCAAGTTGGACCCGATTGTTGACTCCGAGCTTGTCGTAGATGTGGGTTAAGTAATTCTTGACGACATTGCTGCTGATCCCGAGCCGCTTGGCGATTTCGTGATTCTTCATTCCCTGAGCCACCATTTCTATGATGCGCAGCTGCCGGTCGTTCGGCTCTCGGAGGGGCGCTTTGACCGTTAACAGGCGTGCAAGCTCGCCAACCAAGAGTTGCAGTTTTTCGGGGGTCTTCTCGTCGGTGATCAGCTTGAACAACTCGCGAATACGCTGTTCCTGCTGGGGCTTCAGAGTCAATGGAGGTATGAATTTCTCTCGGGATTATTCAGTCACGAATCGTCCCGGCGGATTCCCGTCCGCAGTTGATTAATGAGTGAGAGCGGCTCCCAGAGCGGTAGCCGATAGGGGCCCCAGGAAATTGTTATTGAGTACAATCTCTTAATCCCATAAGAGTACCCTGTCAAGTGTCCGCCTCGATGTCTGCGCAAGTGATTCACCTGAGAATCCTCCTCCCCGTGGGCCAACTCGAGGGAATTGAGCCTTTTGGACGGAGCGCCGACTATAGCCGATCCGAAAGCAAGTCGAGGGCCGTGCGCAGCCTGGCATGGTCTTCATCCGCCAAAGCAACGAACCTGAAGGGTTGCAAGCAGCCTGAGGGTGATTCGTTTCTCGCCGTAAGAAGCTCTGCCATTGCATGTACAGTGCCCCTGCTTGTTGGGAAAGCGACCTCCACGAAGTCACCTTGTTCGAACGCATTAGACAAGAGCAGCAATCCTCCGGTGGCCGAGAGTTCATGCAATTTGGCTCGAACTACCTGAGAATCTGTCGAACGAATTGCAACCACGACGGAACCTCCCACTTTTAAGCGACGCTGTCGATTGGCCGGATGGGGTTGGGGAAAATGGGGCATGGCTGTGGACTATGTCACCCGAGCCCAAGCGCCTCCAGATTACCCTAGGACGTGGCCGACCGAATGCCTCGCGGAACAACCAAGTCCGCCTGTGCATCTCTGTAGGCTCAGTCGTCTCGCTCCGCTCGTGATGCCGACAGTCATCTCTGACCCGGTTACAAGCGTCACCCTGAGGCTGGATCCTCAGTCGGAGGGGCTGTCTTTTGGGAACTTGAAGGGATTGAAGCTGCTGGGTAATATCTGCCCGATGCCGGAGGAGACACCATACGTCCTGTGTGAGGTTCAGGGCTGCGGGTTTCTTCACATGCCCATTCTGCTCCCTTGGTCCATCCCCATGGGAAGCGATTTAGGCCCAGGATCATGGCCGTCGAATGATTGGCGCGCCTACCTCATGTGTCCCGGATGCGGGCAGCTGTTGCTTTGCAGAGCACAAGATGTTCGCTGGAAAGAATTATCCAAGCTGGACGAAAGTTTACATTCAGGCTTGCAGTGGATGTGCTTGAACACCCCCTGCGAGATAGAAAATTGCGAAACCTGGACACGAGTGTACTTTCTGGCCCGTAGAACAGCCTCCTCCGCTGTCATAAGAGATTCCCTCGAGCACAAGGCCGTGGGGAAAATGAGTTGTGGACACGAATTTCATATCGGCGAAGCTAGTCAGCTAAGCTGCCACGACACCCCAATCCCTCCAGTCCCCGATTGATGGAGCTTTTAGGGATCTTTCCTAGACATTTGCCGGTATGTGCTGCGTTGTTCGGCGCTCTGTTGATAGGCTGTCCACCGAACGGCATCGCGAGTGTAATGGTAAGCATGATGACATTGCGGGCACACGATATTGGCGGCAGCTATGTCCTCGCCGGTAACTAATGGGTTGGCAGGCTTATTGAACACACTGGGAAAGGAAATGCGGAGCGAATGTATTCCGAGTTCTGAATTGCGGTTCTGACAGGCGAGCTCTGGATATGTGCCATTCATAGCGCCGCGCGTTATACCCCCATGAGTGGTTACTAAAGTCATCTTTGCGAAGGATGACCAGATCCCGCATGCTTCCGCGCAGGAGGCCACCCCTGACAGCCCACTACACGAGGGTCCTATACGAACTCGCGGAGATACGCCTATTCCTGGTTCTAGTGTGGGTCACTGCGCTATTGTGCGCTGCAACGGTGGTTCTTTATAAATTGCGTTTCAGAAGGGCCTTCGCGATTATTTCAAGCCTGGGTCTTTTTTCCGCGGCACTCATGGCATGGTTGTACTTTAATCTTTGATGATTTGTGTGACGAGAAAAAGAAACGGCCAACTTTTCACGTTCGCCAGTCCATCGACGTTTTCATCCCCGGATAAATGACTTCTACCCACGTTGGGTTGGCTAGTGCCCACTTGAACTCTGTCCAGCCCTCGGCACAATATCTGATCGTGGCGGCGTCGGTGCATCGGTCTGGCATCTCAATTAGCTCGCCATCGCAGCCGAACTCGGGGAAGAGATCGATGCGTCAATGGCACTTCTTGCAAAATGTGTGCTTACATTTCACGGGGCGATTAGTCGCAGTTGGTGCTCTCCTAAGCCGCCAGGGGGGAGTCAATCAGACGTGCGGAGGTGTCTTTTTTCTCGACGGCATTGCCGGATCGTGAACAAGGCCGCGAGGAGAAATCCCGATATGGCCCCGAAAAACGCCATCGTGACAACCTGACCCAGCGAAACCAAGCTCATGCCAATCGACAGTAAGACGCCTTCATAAGCAAGAGCAGACATCCAGAGAATCACGCGCAATCCAAAACCCATAGGTCCCCGCTTCTACCTCGCGTCTCTTTGGCACTGACTCTAGCCGCACGAGCCTGTGCATATCAAGGGTGCCACGAGTGCATTGTCCTATTTCGCGCTGGTGCATGATGCCAGCCGACGGACAAAAATTACTCGTGGCCGGATTGCGAGGCTATGTGGGAGGAGCGCGCCGGGGAAGGGGTCGCGGCGACCGTCTCCCGACACCGCACCGACGTCGCTGTTTGTTGCCGGGCAGGAGTGCCAGCGATGAACGAGGCACCGTCGGGCCGGAGAAGCTCATGCTTTCGCTTCGACGGTAGCCGCAATCCTTACAGAACAAGTGGGCAATTGCGGAATGTCGGCGCTACACGCATGGGATGGCGATTCGCAATGGTCATCACAAAGATGACCACGAAGCTGCTGAGCGCAATTGAGCTTGTCTCGAAGGGTGGCGTTCCGCCGACTGTACCTAATGACCAAGGTCAAAACGTGTTAACGCCTGTACGCGACAGAATAGCATCAGATCAATTTACCTTGAAGGAAGAGGGCCGGAAGGGATTCCGGCCCGGTTGTTCCTTCATTCGCAATCGTTGTGTCGTGGGTCAGGCGCGGGCGGGCCAGCGATGCAGGGAATAGCGCTCAGATACTCGTAGATGGCCCGCAGATCACGATCAGTCATATTGTGGTAGATGGGCCAAGGCATGATTTGGAGTAAGGAGCCGTCGAACGGATGTGGCAGACAAGTTCCGTCCGGCGCACCAGTACAGGTTGGATGGAGGTGGTCCATGTCAACGCCTGTCTTGATGATCTGAACAAACTCCTCAAACGGGTGACCTCCTTCAGGCAGACCAGTTTTGTCCGGCGTCAAATTGCGCGAGATGATGTGCGGAAATGGTCCTGGCCCGGGGAAGGGTCCAAAGTCTCGGCCGCCGCCTAAGTAAGTCGCCGGGTTAATCTGGGTCGGTTGGCCGAAATATGGATTGCCACCCGGCGCGAATTCCGTAGGAGGACCAGCGCTATGGCAACCATTGCAATCTGCCTGGGCATTGACAATATAGCTGCCCAGTCCCACCAGCGCCCGATTTTTCCCTGCCAAATTCAAAGGGACCGGGGCTATAGCGAAACCAATTTTGATTCTGGATTCGGTGTCGTCATCGTCGGCGTGAGCGCGGGGCGGTTTGACCGACATCCCCGAAAGGACGATCGCAACGAACAGGGCGACGACTCCTGCGACTTTTGCATAGGACGGTGGCTTCATTTTTTTCTCCTCTGTGGGCTTGCTCATAATTCCAGGATTTCCCTTTAAAGTTCGGATCGGACCGGTCACTGCTTTCCGATTGGTCGTGGGGGAGCCAGAACGTCGTTTGCGCGAACACAGTACACCCACATGCGCAGTTGTCAAGGAGAATCCGCGCTGGGCGCGGCAATCGGGCGATACTCAGAACCGGTACAGTGCGGCGACTGTCCCCCGACGCTAACGTCGCCGCTGTTTATTCCCCGGGCAGGAGTGCCGCTCAACTGTAAGCGCGGCGCGAAACCAAGTCAGCATGGCAAGTGATTCGAGCGGGACGTTGCCAAAGAACTTGGCGAAGAGAGCACCTTAATTGTGTCCCCGATGTGTCCCCGGACTTTCGGCACGATTCGGAATGAAACCACTATTTCGGTATTAAATAAGAACCAGGGATGTTCTCATCCAGGCTTGTGAGGAGCACGTCATTCGCTTTCGCCAGCTCGCTCAAATGACCGTCAGTGATTTGTTTGGGTGCCTTGACCCAGCCTGGAAGGTGCGATACATCATGTCCATCAGGGATGAACGCAAGTGGACATGTGGGCGACTCCTTTAGGCGCAGCAAAAGAGAGCGTGCCTGCGAAACAGTGAATCCGTAGGCTGGAGCTTGGGCCAGTACCCTCAGAAATCCGAGTTCGGTAATCGAGCAACTCGCTAATTGTGGTGAAGTCTTCACCCGAACCCAGCGAGCCACGCGGGGATGGAATTCGTGATTAATGAACCCGAGAGCGACCAGAGCATTTACTCGAGCAGATAGATCATGGGAAATTCGCCAGGATCTCTTCAACTTCTTTGCTGCTCAATGTCGGTGCATGGGGGCCCGCACTGAGAGCCGGAAGTCCGGTAACCGGGTCAGTCACGAGCTTGACTCGATGCGCTCGCTTCCGCTGGGGCGTCAATACAATTCGCCCGTTCTCAATGTTCGCATCCAGCGGATCGCCAGCACGAATGTCAAGCCGACGACGAATCGGGCCAGGAAGAACGACTTGCCCTTTAGTGGAGACCTTGGTTTGCATAGTAAGACAGTCTTACCTGCAGAGATGCGATTTGGCAAGAGACGGGGATGACTGCGAGCGCATGCAGGCCAGCTAAGATTCTGAAAAGGCTTGGCGGCCCCGACGGGATTTGAACCCGTGTTACCGCCGTGAAAGCGGGATGGCTAAACGGAACTCTAACAAACTACAGGGACGTGGACGCACTGGATGGCGTTCTAAGAGCAGCAAGAAACAGCTTATTGTGTCCCCGATGTGTCCCCGTCCTTTCGGTCCTTTCAACGATTCGGCACTTCCCTGCCGACCTTTGAACAGCCCAGGCCTGATACGACAGAGTGGCTTCCCCTTTGATGATATGGTTCAGACACGGGTAGAGCGCAGCTTTTTCAGTGAAGTCGTTAGAGACTCGAGAATCGTGAGTGGAAAGCCGGGTTCAACGTCGGCACCGTTTCATCCTCAAGAACGATCGTTCTCGATCGCAACATCGGTAGAGCGTTGGTGGATCGATTGGCCTCGTACCAATCACAGGTCTTACTTTTCTTAGAAGCAGTTCCTCATTTCCTGGCTCTAGCAGAATACGACCCTCGGTGCAGCCCGTAGTGTGGTCCGTGACGGTCCCCAGAGCTCGAGGTCGCTTATTTTTGTGGATGCCGGGCGCTAGGCTAAGAGTTCGGCTTTTCGAAACGGCTGTATTTTAGGTTGCTTCTTTTGTTGCGCTTGCCAAAGGTCGTGCTGTATCTGCATCTTTTGCCAGAAGTCCGGCGAAGTGCGCAACGCCGCTGAAAGACGCAAAGACATGGAAGCAGAGATGCCCGCCCTTCCATTCAGAATCCGTGAAAGATGTGCCCGGGTCACGCCTAAACGCCTAGACGCCTCCGCCACGGTCATCTCGCCCAAGTAATCCTTCAAAACTTCGCCTGGATGCGCCGGATTAAAAATCATGTTCTTCACCCCTAGTGGTAGTCCTGGTAATCGACCAAGATCGCGTCTTCGCCCTCGAACGCAAAGGTAAGTCGCCAATTGTCGCTAACGCTTACAGCCCAATGGTGGGCAAGATCTCCTTCGAGTCGATGCAACTTGTTACCCGGAGCATCCATGTCCTGGGGCACACTGGCTACGTTGAGAGCAGTGAGAAGGTTGCGCAAACGACCCAGCTAAGCTCAGTCCAACATTTCTCGCAACGTGTGACCGTAAGCATCTCAATCAACTCGCCATCGCAGCCGAACTCGGGGAAGAGATCGCTATGCAGCATACAAACCCCCGCGTTGCACTCCAAGAATACGCCGCTACAGAATCAATCTCCCGGCATTTACAGCGGTTACCTGATAGAAAGGTATCCGCAACATGCTACATTGTCCGCTGTTTCTGCCCGCTGTTCCACGCAACGCCCAACGCCGTCACTGAACTTAATACCTCTTGGCGGAGCAGTGACGGCGCTCCTTCAATCCTTCAATCCTTCCAAACACAGTGAGCATGACGGGTGCGGCGATTCGTCTCCCGACACTAAGGCTGTCAACAGACGGCTGCGGGAGTACACTTGTCAGCCATGACCACAGCAGACGAAGCAAAACTCAGGATGCTTCCTCACTTCGCCGAGTACGCAATGAAGATGGAAGCTGTGATGAAAGCCTACTACCAAGAGCATCAGGCCAGGGGATGTACCTGCGAAATCTGCCGCAGGGCCGAAATCGCCTACCTCAGCATGGCTCACGGTAGCGGAAACAGCGGAGAACAGCCTGGACTGCAATACCCTTCTCCGCTGTGGGCAGATGAGAGGTTTTGGCGGATTCCTGAGTAGCTAGATGCGGCGACTGTCTCCCGACACTAACGTCGCCGCCGATTATTCCCCGGGTCAAGGAGTGGTGCCGCTATGGCAAGGACACCGTCGGGCCGGGGATGCTCACAGTTTCGATTCGACCGTAGCACCGCAGTCCCTGCATACCAAGTGCGAATGAGTACACTGTGCAATCGCTAATTCATACGTGTACCACCTCGCTGTACCATCATCCTGAATGATTTCCTTCGTCGACACGAAATGTCACCCAGCGGCAGCTCCGCGCAGCGGACGGAAGGACACGATCGCCTCCTCGACGGAGCCGTAAACCTCAAACAAACGATCCACCTTCGTGGTCGTCAACACTTCCCGAACCTTCGCTGGTAAGGCAACAAATTTGATTTCAGCTCCATGGTGGCGCGCGGAGATGAACGATGCGACCAGTGATCCCAGGCCGCTGCTGTCAATGCACTCGATCCAAGCGAGATTCAGGACGACCCCCTGGGTTTCGTTGAGCAGCCCGAGTGTTACGCGCCTTAGTTCGTCCGCTTCTTCACCAAAGACAATCCGGCCACGGCATCGAATGACCGCGATCCCTTTAGCTCTAGACACATCCAGCTTTAGAACCATGGAGCCCCTTCATGCGTCATTGCCTCGTGACGACGGCCGTCCCCACTATCCACCCAAACTCACGGTCGCGGGGGATTATGCTTTGAGTACCGCTCGTCAGTCATCGGAACGCCCTCCACGATCAGAAATTCCTTGCCGCATTTCTCGCACCGGGTACGCAACAAGAAGGATTCATCCGCGAGGGCAGCAATGGGGGTTCCGATTTCCTGGCCACAGTACGGGCACCTCATTGGTTGGAAGGTTAGCTTGGCATTGTGGTCAGCGTCATTGCTCTAGCGCAAAGTTCCAAACTCGTTGCGCCGATTGGTGCATCTTGAGCCCTGTCGTAGGAGAACTCCATGAACGCTGTCTGAATTGGTCTGAATTGATCTGAAGAACGTCGCCGATGCTCGATCACTTCCACGACGGACCGATTAACAGTACACCGTGCCAACGCGAGCTCAAGCATGTACCGCCTCGCTGTCCCATCGTCCTAGACACCGCAATCCTTGCATACTCAGGAAAAAGCAATAGGTATCCGCTGAATGGAGGTATCCGATGCTGTGTTCGGTCGAATACAGTCCCGCTGCTCGCCTCCGGGCCGAGCCTGTTGACGGGTGCGCGCCAATTCGTCTGGCCTCTGGGGATAAAGTCCAGTCGTTGCGTCCCAGGGGCTCGGCCTATTTGAAGGGACGCATCTATCTCCAGCTACTGCAGGCTACTCCATTACAGGAAAGCCCATGAACAAGATCGAATTGCTTCTTGGGTGTCCGCGCGTGTGCCATCCCAGGTTAATGAGCCGACAACTACCGCGTCCAAGAGGCCGAGGTGCCCGTCCCTGAAAGGTTTCACACTGTTTTCCCTTGACAGGGACAAGGGTCATTGATAGCGTTCGCGCCGCGCAGCTCAAAGCGCAAGCCCCATCTCTCAACAGTTCCTGCCTCCGCAGGTTGAGACGCAGGGCCGACCGAACCCAATCGAGAACAGATCAGATTTGCTCACGGAGGCAACATGAGGCCAGCTTACTAATCCTGCAGCTCTGTCTGGCAAATTGTGAGTGCACAATAAGGAGCTTCCAATGAAAGGGCTGGAACACATCGTCGACTTGTGCCTAACCCGCCGGGTATCGGAGGAAACCATGACGAGAGCCCGTCGCCCTCTTTTCGCCATGCTGCGTAGTGACCAGCAGTGGCATAGGAAGTTCTCGAAATCGAGAGTTGTCTTCTTAGCGTTCGTTGTTTTCTTGGCGGAAACAGTTACTGCCCAAACGGTGGTCCAGCGGTTGCGGGTGGGAAACAGCACGGAGGGGATTACTGTCGCTTTAGGAAATTCGGGTATGGTGGTCACGGTTGACGGCTGGGATGTCATTGCGATCCCTCCTGGATTGCGGCAGCCGACTAAGCTTTTTGACCTGCGGGGGAGGGGTTTGATCAGCGCTCCAAACGCAATTACCTTTGCAAGCGGGTCGTTTTATTTTGCGGATACTGGCAGCGGACAACAGTTGTTCGTTACCGACAAAAAGGGCAATGCCCTTCCGCTGCTGCAACTCAAGTTTGCTCCCGGCACATCCACGAACGTCTTTTACCGCGAGGGTCTCTCCTACGACGCAGGCACAAACCACCTGGTATCGATGACGATTCTCAACGATTTCACCTACAGGATTCAGTTCATTCAGCTGAATGGACTCGTGGACAGGGAGATCCCACTTAACATCGACCCCAGCCTGTATCCCGTGGGCATAACCGTCCACCCCAGTCTCGGCCTGCTCGTGAGCGGGGGAAACAAGGTGCTGTCCGTGGACTCGAGCGGAAACACAACACCTATCCTAACACTGGGTCTGTCGACGACCGACCTGGAAGGTCTGGCAACATTCCCGGACGGACGATTAGCCCTATGCGACTTAACGGCCGGACATCTCTTCATGTATAGCGCACAGCTGTCGCGCCTAACGGCACAAGAGCAGGACTTTCGTCTTGGGGCGAGCGTTCGCCCAGGCGCTGACACCGATTTCGACCCTACGAGCGGCGGTTTCTATGTTCTGGGCTTCACAGCCACCGAAGGGGACCTCCTCCTGCAGGTCTCATCTGACGGTAGCTTCAGCCGCGTGGTGGCCGACATGGACAACCTCTCGCGCTTGTTTGTGGGCAGTGTGAACTGGTCGGCCTTCGACCAGCAGATTGTTGTTTCAGATCACCACAACATCTATTTCCTGGATCCTTCCACCGGACAAACCGTACTGCACATCGACGAATCGGCCCTGCTTTACAACATCCGCTCGGCGCTCGTTATGCCAGATGGTCGCCTGCTCGTATTGCAGAATAACGGTTTGGCGTTCCATTTCCTCGCCCACGCTCTCGGTGATTCGGGTTACCAGACGGCCGTCGAGACCGGCAGTGTGCCCCTTACTTTGCAAGCGCCAACCCGGGCACATTTGTATGGCACGCGCGTGATCTCGGGTAACGTCGTATATGACGTCAACAGTGGAGCGGGCTCGACTCAATTCCCGGCGTCGTTCCTCGATGGTGGCGTCTTCCCAGTCTTCAGTATCGGCAGTGGCCCCTTGGCCGGCAAACTCGGCACGGCCGACCAGGGCGCGATAACAATCTTCTCGGTGCCTTAATTGACCCCAACCCGAGCAGCGCCAGGAACAGGCACGCAAAGCGCTCAGACGCGCTGGGCGAAGCACAAGAAAGGGGAAAATGTGGAAAGCCCCAGCTTGGCAGGGGCTGAGGCTTCTTTTGAGCTTACTGCGATTGGGGAGTCGGTTACTTTCAGAAGCCTACGCCCGCAGAGAATCTCTTGGGAATCCGGGCGTTTCCGTAGGGGTACTTCACGATTGGGAGGCTGCTCCAGGCACGGCGGGCAAAATTCAGGCAACTAGCGGTTAGGGCTGGGCGGGTGTTGACGGCACTTGCTCAGCCCGTTGCTGTTTTGGGGGAAAGACAGGGAAATTCCCAGTTCCATCGTGACTCTATCGTGACCAAAAAGTGGGTATCGCTGGAAGTTGGCGTCCCCGACGGGATTTGAACCCGTGTTACCGCCGTGAAAGCGGGATCGCTAAACGTAACTCTAACAAACTGTAGGGACGCGGACGCACTGGATGGCGTACTAGGAGCAGCAAGAAACACCTTATTGTGTCCCCGATGTGTCCCCGCCCTTTTAACGATTTCGTAAACTTTTCTGCTGTGCACCCCTGAAAACATTCCGTCCTCGGATCGATCAGCGCAATCGTAGAACGCAGCCTTTCAAGCCTGCCGCGGCACTTTCATGGCGGAGCCAGTGAACAATGCCTTGAGCCAATGGACGGTTGGGCGCCTTCCGAGAGTGTTCTGTTCCGTATAACAAACTATGTTATACGGCGCAGCCGCAGCCGATGAAGCCTGCGCCGCCGCGCTGGACATCGGTGTCCAGGAATATCGCTTCGTGCGCCGCCGTTATCTGGAACGTTGTCCCCAAGCCCCACTCAGTTTGCAGCAAGTCGATCCCCTGATCCGCGAACTCGTGCAGTACCGCGACTGCATCAATCACCGAACCAAGGAGCTGGAAGAATGAATCTCATCGAACTCGATCGTGCCCTCAAACAACTTCGCCTGGGCGGAATGGCCGCCGTGCTGGAGACCCATCTGCGCCAGGCACAAAGCGAACCGCTCGCCCCCATCGACCTGATCTCCTGTCTGGTCTCGGACGAACTCGCCCGGCGTGGCGAGCGCCTGCTGGAGCGGCGGAAAAAACAGGCCCAGTTCCGCGACGCCCAAAAGTCTCTCGACAACTTCGACTTCAACTTCAACAAGAAAATGAATCGCAGCCTGGTCTTCGATCTCGCTACCGGCGCCTTCATCGCTCGCCACGAAGACGCCTTGTTTTTAGGTCCACCTGGTACGGGCAAAAGTCACTTGGCGCAGGCCATCGGACAAGCCGCCATCCAACAGGGCTACCGCGTGCTCTATCGCGAAACCCACACCCTGCTCGATGACTTGGCCGACGCTACGCTCGATGGCACGCGCAAAGAGCACATGGAGTTCCTGGTGACTGTGCCGGTGGTCATAATCGACGATTTGCGCATGCGCAAGCTGCCACTCACCGCCGCCGAAGAGCTGCTGGAGATCATCATGCGCCGCTACGAACGCGCCAGCACCATGCTGACCTCTAATTGGCCGGTCGAGGACTGGGGCAAACTGCTCGGTGACGCGGCCGCCGTCAGCGCTATGCTCGATCGCTTGCTGCACCACGGCCACGTGCTCAAGTGCGGCCCGCGGAGCTGGAGAACCAAAACCGACTTGCCACCACAAGAGGCGGGAGGGTAACAGTACGGGATGTTCACAACAGCTACAATGTCGGTATAGGTTATCGAAAGACAAATGAGTTCCGCTCAGGCTAGCAAAACCATGGCGGGTCGTGGTAAATGGACGACAGATGTTCGCGCCATCGTGCAGGTCGCCGCCGTGTGCACTCTCATCCTTGCTCTACTTGCCTTCCTGCACCGAGGTCCACGAGAGGCGGAACGGCCGCTGGTGTATGGAACCATTCAGGACACAAGAATCGTCGCTGATCACGCACTTCAGACGAAATGGGGTGGACAAGTAACGTGGAGGGCGGATTACAAGGTAGCCTATGCGGTTGCGGCTCGTGAATACTCGGTGTGGGCAGATTCCGGTATCCGGGGCCAGAGCGAAGATGATGTTCGACTTGCCCTGCCACGGACTCGTCCCACATGTCGGGTACGGTACAACCCTCAGAAGCCCGAGGTATCCGTTGCAGACTGCCGATAACTTGCCGCCTCAACAGACGGCAGGATAGAACAAACTGGTCCCGGACCGGCTACTTCCGTTGGCCGGTTTTGAAGTGATAATCGTTGGCCGCTTTTGAAGTGATTACCGAGGGCGGAGTTTGAATGGGTCGTTTGAGCAGATAACGGCAACATAAGGGAGAACACAAGCAGGATGGGAATGACAATGCGGACCCCGAACATGGCGGCTCCTTTTGGGGAATCATTCTATGCGCAGTATCAGCGACTTTCGTATGGCCCGTTATCCGTCAGAGGCATGAGCTCCCGAGCCTTCTGCATCGCATGCATTACATGCGCATCAGCGTTGGCCAAGTGATTGTGCACCGAATTCATTCGCATCCTTTGCTTCCTGAGATGAATCCTACAGATCCCAAACATCCTTGACTCTGGACCGCACTCTAGTGTTACCCGCACGGTAAGGCCTGGAGGAAATGTGATCGTCAGCACTTTCGGACCAGAGGGGCCAACCAAATGCAGCGGTCTGGAAGTAGTTCGGTACGATGCGGAGTCGTTGCACCAGGAATTCGGCGTGCATTTTCGACTATTGGATAGCTGCAAGGAGATGCACCGCACACCATTTGGCACAGTCCAGCAGTTTCTTTTTTGTCTATGCAGCATCGAATGAATGCTTCTGTGAAACTCGAGGATGGAAATCGATCTCGCGAAGGTTCCGCATAGCTCTGGACCACAGGTTTTCGAATCCTTCCGCGAGCTTCTGAGCAAGTTCTTGATCTCGAACCAGAAGCGATGCAAAACGTCCCTCCGGAATAAAAGGATGGTCTAGCGACAGGATGACGAGGTCGTCGTCGATCACGTGGAACGGATGGCCGAACTCTCCCGAGTACCGCACTCCCGTCACCTGTTCCATGTGCGCCTTGTGCTTGCGAAGAAAGCTGACTAGTTGCGGTGCCGTCTGGTACGTAAAGCCAAAAACGACTCGGTGGTCGATCTTGTGCTCAGTGGTGTTTTGAGCAATCCGCCTAAGAATCGGGAAGCCGAGTGCTGCAAGGCTCTCCATCGCTGCCAGATCTCCTTGCTCAAGATAAGACCAGATTCGTTTTCTGGCAGTCGTCAGGTGACTCATGTGCCTCTTCACGTGGCTCTCAACTCCGAGGGCCAAGTCAACGAACGCTTTGCGTCCTCGGACTCGGTCCCGGTGAGCACTCAGAGTCACTTTTAGCTTCTCTGCCTGCTTGGAAAACTGCTCTGCACGATGGCGCGAGATTTCGACGACCCGGTTCACCACCTCGTCGCCGGGAAGGGCGGAGTAGAGTTTGGGGCGGGTTGGCTGGATTTCTGCCAGGCCCATCCCGGCAAGTTTCTCCATCGCCTGGTAGATCTTCGAGGATGGAATCTCGCCCTCCCGGCAGAGTGTCTCGGCGTCTGCCATTCCCTGAATCATCAGCGTCGCAAGGGCTTTCCGCTCATAGAGCGTCAGCCCGATTTCTTCTAACAGCTCCAAGTCCGGCCAGCCCATGACTCAGTTTTCTACTCCATAGAGTAGTTGAAAGCAAGTGGACGCTACCGTACTCTGCATTCAGTAGTTCGACCCAATGGAGAAGACGCAGATGAAGCAAAACGCTCAATTGATGCCTATGATTTCGGTTGACTCTGTGGATCAGGCGCGCGGTTTTTACGTTGAGAAACTCGGCTTCGAACACATGATGGGCATGCTCGGCAAAGACGGGCAGCTAGATTTTTGCACTGTAGCGCTCGCTGGCGCGAAGGTAATGTTGATGCGGCCGCAAGAGCGCACAGACGGGACGAATGCTACGTCCTCAAAACGCCCGGTTGAAATCTACCTTGAGGTGTCCGACGTGGATGCCTATCACGACCAACTGAAAAAACGCGGAGTCAAGGTTACATCTCCCCTCACGGACCAATGGTGGGGGGACCGTACGTTCACAGTGATGGACCCATTCGGGTATCAGATCTGGTTTTTCCAGAATGTCGGAGAGCCGAAACCGCCCAAGGGCGCGAAACTTGTTTAGCCAAACGAGGAGACACCCAGAATGAACGCAGGACCTGAGGCGATGCTAAGTGAGTTTCGCGAAGAGGCCGTTACTACGAAGCGAATCCTTGATCGCGTCCCTGCGGACAAGCTGTCGTGGAGACGCCATGCCAAATCCATGTCACTTGGCCAATTGGCCCTTCACATCGCGGCCATCCCCGGCAGCATAGCGAAGCTTGCCCAGTTAGATGAGTTTGACGCTTCTCAAGCTAACTTCGAGCCGCCCGCCCCCAAAGATCTATCGGAAATTCATTCGACTCTCGACGAGAGTGTTCGCTCGGCCGAAGAGTGCTTGAGCGGGTATGAGTGACCAATCCGCTAGCAGAACTGGCACTTGACACTGCGAGGAGAAGTTGTTTTTGCCAAGCCACGCGCCGGTGTGCTGCGTTCGATCATGTTGAACCACTGGTATCATCATCGGGGCCAATTGTCGTCTATTTGCGGCTGCTCGATGTTCAGGTTCCCGAAATCTACGGCCGTAGCGCGGATGAAAACCCATTTGGGTGATCAGTGGGCTCGTGACCGCCCACTCCGGTAAGACATGCCATTCGACGAAAAGCTAGCGGAGAGAGTCCGCATTCTTCTCAAAGACCAACGTTCGTTGAAGGAAAGGCGGATGTTCGGTGGACTCGCGTTCATGCTAAACGGCCACATGTGCTGCGGAATTGTCGGTGATGACTTCGTTGTCCGTATGGGGCTCGACAAATTCGAAGCTGCACTCTCTCGGCCACATGCGCGTCCGATGGACTTTACCGGCCGCCCAATGCGCGGTTTTGTTTATGTAGCGCCTCCGGGATGCCGTCTGACTCGGGACTTGAACTCCTGGATTCAACTTGCCGTACAGTTCGTCTCGTCCCTGCCCAAAAAGTAAACGAGGTGATTGGTCCGATGGCTCAATTAGCTTCAGGATTCGTGATCAGCTTCTCCAAGAAGCCATGCAAGCGCTCGCTAAATCCCGCAGGAAGTTCGAAGACCCGCTCGTCCCCTGTGATGACCAGCATCTTTCGCGTGCTGTCGTATACCGCCGTGCAACGGTGGCAGCTGCGCAAATGTTTTTCGATCTTCTGACGCATCTCCGGCGAGGCATCTCCGTCCAGGTATTCCGAGAGATTTGCGACTATCGTTTTGCAGCTAACCATGGGTTCATTCCTTTCCAGCGATCCCAAATCGATCCCTTGGGCTTTGCGAACATCGGCGTTAGCGATTCTCGCATCATGAGCCTCGCTCGGTGCAGCCGGGTCTTTACTGCCGACGCGCCGATCCCCAGAACTTGTGCGGTTTCCTGTACGTCCAAATGCTGCACGTCTCGTAGAACGAACACCACTCGATAAATGTCCGGCAGTTCGCCCAGCGCTTTCCAGATTGCGTTCCGTACTTCAGCTTGCTCTACGATGTCGCTCGGAAGCTCGCGCCAGTCTGCAAACTGTCGCGGCCGGAACGTCTTCTCTTCTGCCACGTCAGCGTCTGAGCCTTCGATAGATTCGTAAAGGTGCTGACGACGTTTTCGTCTGTACATCTTGGCTTCGTTTTCGACCACGCGCATGGCCCACTGCTTGAACCTTTCTACGTCGTCCAATTGCGAAAGACGAGAAAAGATGTTGAGCATAGCCTGTTGTACCGCTTCCTCGGCATCCTCGCGATTGCGCAGGATCGAATACGATAGAACGAAAGCCCCGCGCTCGTACGGCCGGATGAGGTCATGAAAGAGTTCGGGTTCTCCAGCCAGGATTCGCCGGATGAGCAGCGGCTCTGTCGTCTTTTCTTGTCCGACCTTCTCTTCCATTGGCAAGATCATTCAGCCCTATGAATCATGATGCCTGAAAGCAAGAACGGTTACTGGCATTGATTTCAAAGGATTTGTTCAGCCGAATCTCGCCTGTGACCACTCCCACCTAGACACACTCCAACTGCATCGCATGCCGGACTCCCCTCGTATCCAAGCCACCTTGCCGACAGCCAACCCAGTCCTGCTCCGAAAGCGATGTGCGCGAGAGTCACGGTAACAGGAAACCCTGGCGAATATTCCAGTCCGAGGAATCCTACTCCCAGAGCAGCAACTACCGGACTGAACATAAAACCAAACCCGAGAAGCACACCGTAAACAGCTCCGACCCAGCGCCTGCAGGTTCCGAAGACAAGCACGTAAATGAGCCCGAAACTTGCCCCATTCCAGAAGTGATAGGCCCAGCCTGCGATATCGGATCTCAGCGTCGGACCTGTGGCGAACTGATCAAGCAAAAGGACGCCCATAAGGCGGGGGAGATCGCCCGGCATGAAGCCAAGCCAGAATCCGGGCAGCCGAATTGCCTCCAGGGCAAGGGTCGCGACGGCGCCTGCCGCTAGTCCGATGACCGCCAGGCGAGCAAGTGGATCGTTACGCCTGTACAGGAAACCCAAGAAGACACCGATCACGGCGATTGATGGCAGCAGCGCGAACTTGGCCAACACATCCATCGAACTTCGCCCCGATTCTGCCAGAGGGAAGATAACAGGGGAGATTGACGCGGCCCCGAGAAGGATGAGAAGTGTCATTACTCGTTTCATGAAGGTCCTCCAGAGGGAGGAACCGATGGTTCCTCCCTTCCACGAAGATTTGCGTTACTGGGCGACCATGTGCGTGAGCATATCCAGCTTCTGATCGAGCATCCCTGCCGTCTGGTCGATGCTTGCGTTGTTGAACGGCTTGAGAACCACGGAGGGCTTGTCGTAGCTCAGGTAGGTCTTGTTGTCAGAGCCTTGGTAGATGTACACGCGCAGCGGCAGGTAAAGTCCGGCAGCAGGATCTTTTTCGAAGACTTGCTTGCCGACATTGGGATTGCCCACGAGAAACAGGGTTCCCTTCATTTCGAGCCCCGTCATCTTCAGCATGTTGCCTTGATCGACGGTGCTCATCACCATCATGCCGCCCTTGCTGACGGCCATCTTGAAAGCTTCGACTGTTTGGTCGAAAGATTTGCTGCTGGGAATGCTTACACGAGCTTCCTGCGCGAAAGCCGTAGTGGCGGCGAATGCGGCAAACAGGACAGCAAGTAATGTAGTGTGGCGTAGACGTCCAAAGTGGTTCATTGTGACTCTCCTCGTCATGGAATGAATTCAATGCAGAACAGCCGCGTCGCGGAGCGTCATCTGGCTTGCGATTCGGTTGAATGCACTCATCACGAACGATTCGCCAATCAGGCTCCCGTTACATGCGAAAACTTTCAGGCAGAATTACAGAGAGGTTGTAACGATTATTGAACTCATGAATCGTGGAATAGAAGGGCACAATGCAATTCGCAGTTTTGGACTTTAAGGGAATCGGATGCAGCCACACTTAGCACATTCTTCGGATCGCTTCCTCGCGATGGGTTTGGCGGCGGTGAGCACCGCAGCAATGTTCTATGTCGGTCTTTATCAAAGTCATGCGGTAAGGCATCTGTGGTGCCCTGTCTTCAAGAAGGGTTGCGAAGCGGTTGCCGATGCGGCGTTCGCCAAGCCTTTTGGTATTCCAGACGGGTACATCGCGGTCGCCCTCTACCTGGCGATGCTCTTGCTTCTTCTAGGTCCTGTAGAGAAGCTTTGGGTTTGGGTTCCGCTGCTGGTGTTGGCTTCACTGGCCACGCTGGCGAATTTCCTTGGTGTCCGCGATATGGCAAACCCCTATCGTTACATGATTGTTACATGAAATTGCCGAGTGCTGACAGCACAGCGAGTCTCTGGAGAGCCTGTTCTCAATAAGCCGGGAGTAACAGACGGGCAAATCCCAGTGGTCGCTTTGCGCTTTTCATCGGCATCCTTCAGCTGTCGCACGATTTTTCCTCGTCTCCCCAATATGATCGGCGCAGGATTCTGCGCTGCAACGTCACGCGACATTCGAGTGCTCCTTGGATTGTTCAGCAACTGCGGGAAGCGTGGCCGTACGCTCCAGCGCACAGGTTCCTGCTCTTTGACCATGACTCAAAATTTGGGAAGGAAGTAGTGTCGTTTGCCAAAGCCATGGGCAGCGAGCCTGTGCACACTGCCTTTCGCAGTCCGTGGCAGAACGGAGTTGCCGAGCGTTGGGTGGGGAGCTGCCAACGGGACTTGCTGGATCATGTCATCATCCTGAACGAGCGGCACTTGAAAACGGCTAATGGCAGAGTACGTGCACTACTACCACCAGGACCGGACGCATCTGGGGCTCGCGAAAGACAACGCAGCCAGTCGGCTCGCCGCGATTCGTCCTGCATTGGGAAACCGGATTTACTCCTTTCCCAGACTGGGCGGACTACACCATTGTTACGCGGTCGCGGCATAAAGCAATTCCTCACCGTCGCGACAATCCGAGTAGGTCCTTCCGTCTGATGCCTGTTCAGCCGTCGAAGGTGTGTCCTTGTTTACTTTCGTTCGCAAAGTCCATCTCTCATTGCGACACAACTCCGTCTGGTCGACAATCGAGAACGAGCAAAATCACTTTGAGGGCGGAAGCCGCGAAGTTTTGATGAACGACAGGGTCAGCCGAAACTCACTGAATAACCACACGGCCCGGATTGAGGTTGTCAGACTCCTCTATAGGTTTGCGCTACTCGTTCATACCGCCACAGGCGCGGCTGCCCATAGTTTATGACGACGCAGCTGTGCCCCCGCCGGCGATCCTTGGTGATGACGACGCCCCAGAGCAGCATGCTCATGTCCTTAATTAGCGAAAATCGTGATTAACATGTGCTGATGTCATCCAGCATTCAGCGGGTGACGGCGCTTTCGCGCCGTCCATAGGACCTGAAACTGCACCAAGAGCGAGCAGTTTCTGGAGAGATGCACGGCTAGACGTGCTCACGCGCATCCGCAACGGACAATAATTCCGCGAATCTTCCCATGGCACTCCCGGCTCACGCAGACAGTAATTAAGAGCCTGTCCTTGCAAGCCATCAGAACCAGGTCTTTGATCCCTTTTTCTTTTGTTTTGAAACGATGGGATTTCCCGCATGTGTCCAGCACGAACCCTTCGAAGTCCCCAAAGCAATCGAAAGTCACTTCTGAGACTTTCCCGGTGAAGCAATCGTGATCTACCCCATGAGGACGCCCCGGTATGCCAGGATCATCGGGCGAGGGCGGTATCAAGCCCGGATCCACACCTAACCCGTGGATTTGATCGCCGAGTTGCTTGATATAGCGTACAAACACCGGGTGCCAGCTATCGGCAGCAGGAATCGCCTCGAATATGTAACGCAGTACAGCGTAGTTACGGACGAGCTTCTCCAGGAGCGGATCTCCGACCTTTGCCACCACGGTCACGCGAAATGCCCCTAGCACCTTGCGGGCCGAGACGCTGAAGTCCTTCGGCGGCAATCGTCTTCCTTCAACGCCTTGGCGATTCAGAAACGTCCGCTGATATGTCAGGCCTGAATGCTGTTGCACATCCAAGCGGAACTGCTCGCCATCGCGTACCGTGAGCGGCAATTGTAGTGTCAGCAAGGCGGGCATCGGCTGCCGGTGTCCTGGGATGGGAATATACGTGACATCGCCGACCATGCAGCCGATGGTATGGCTGTCCAACTTGGTCAACCGATGTGGGCCGGGCCTCAATGTGGCCGCCAGCGCGAGGACTTCGTCGGCGTTCCAGTCCGGGCAATAGACGTTCGACAGGGTGTCTCTGGGAATATCGTTCCAGCGAATCACCAACTCGTCATAGTATGAGCCTTGGTCGGCTCCGGGCCTCCCTGCCGCGGTCGCCGCAACCGCGAATGTCTGGTTCCAGGCTAGCTTGGACGGCTTAATCAGCAGAGTGTGCTGAACAGTATGAGTGGCTGCTGTGCCGGGGTTGTCCGATTCCAGAATAGACAAGTTCCGTTGCGCGAGCCGGTCGCTGGAAGAAGGCGTGGCGCCATTGGGAATCGGGTCGACTGCCCCAGGCTGGTAACGCACCTCCGCAACCAGGCAGGTGTGGATCCCCCGCACCAGTTGGAGGATTGGCACCCTGCCCGTAAACGGGCCGTCGCTCCCACTCGGCACATTCAGCGGAAATTGTGGGTCTGTTTGGTTGAAGTCGAGCCAACAGCCAAAATACTGCACTGCCTCCGTCGCCCCCGCATGCGTCAAATCATGCTGGTTCCAAGAATCAGTTTGCGAGTCCATACTTTGCGTGGCCGTATTGACTCGTCTCTCCGCAAAATATGGAACGGAGACAATCTGATTGCCGGCACCGCTAAAAAAAGCGTTCGTGCCCAGCAAAGGCATCGAGCCATCGGCCGTCCGCCTGTAGTCTTGCACGTCGGCTGCGGGATTCGTCGTATAGCTCAGATCCGAAACCATGGTGTTGAATGTCCGGAAGAATAGCCGCACTCCTGTCGCATCCTGGGTATTGGCGCGATATCGTACCTTAGCGACCGCAAAATTCAGCACCCGCACGCCGCCTACAGTCCGGGAAAGTTCGAGTTGGCTTGCCTGCTCGTCTTGAGAGATATTTTCGAAAGGAGGAGCGGGAGTGTTTCCGTAACCCCTCATTTCGCTCAGCAACCCCTGGATATAGGTATACGGAGCATTGGAGTCCGTGTCGGGATTACCGAGAACGACGTTACTCGAGGAATTGACTTTCTGATTAGGACGTAGTTGGAAGACGCGCACATCAGTGCTCAGCCAACTGATTGGGCCTTTTAACATATAAGGGTTCGGCTGTCTGATGAGTTGCATCAGCGCGATATCCTGCATTCCAGCGAAACTCGCCTGAACGTAAATTTCCCGCGTCTCTGCGGTGAACGCGCTTCCATCGGTAAAGTCCACTTCAAAGGTGAACGTGATTCGCTGCGGGGTATTTGGAGCACCTGGATTTTCCAGAGCGACTGAGGTTGCCGTTGCGGACATCGAGCCGATTGGCGTTCCATTAGTCGCATCAAGGAACTGAATGGTCGGCGACGCTCCGGGAACTCCGAGCGCGCCGGGGGCAAATCCGTCGTACATCACATAAAACGCATTCGGGTAGGAAAGCGTTGTCTCGACCTCATATGACGAGAAGGTATCCCGGTTGCTGACGATAAAGCTATCGATGCCCAGCGCCTCCAATCCCAGTCCGATCAGGCCGGCGGACACATCCTTGATGATCTCCTGCATTTCGGTCCACGCCGGCTGGAATTCCGTCCCCCATTCCACCGTGAACGAGAGCGCATTCGATTTTGACGGATCAGCAAAATGCCGGCTGTACGCGTAATCGTCGTTAGTTCCAGATGTCGCATACAGCGAGAACCCGGGCTTCGCAAAGTAGAGCTTGCCTCTGACCTCGGCAAGAGATTTGGTGAAAGCGTTCGCCAGTCCAACCAGCGCCCCAAGATCGCCATCCGGGAGATATTCCTTGTAGGAGCCGCCGAGAACACCTCGCTGCCCGTTGTAGGCCGCGTTCTGGAAGTTCATGTTGGTGTCGGTGTACTGCGATTCGTCGTCGCCCCAGACATACAAGATGTCTTCTGAATAGCTGTGCACATCCACATACCACCGGATCCTCGTGTAGGTATCGTGGATATAGTTAATGTTCTGTGTCTCGGGTTCGCTCTGCGTCGCATGTCCGTGGTAGGTATCTTGCGAAGGATCACTCGAAGCCAAATACACGTTGATCGCGGCAGGAGCAAAGGCGGTATTGAAGTCCCAGAGGAAATTCTGGTTGCGATTGATATCGATCCCCACCTTGGTCGGATCGCCGCCGCTATCGGCGGTGTCGCGGTTTTTGCGCCAAAGAGGAACGGTTGTTTGCGAATAGTTACGCCCGTCAGGATTCACACACGGAAAAATGATGATGTTGATCTGCTGGATGAGCGCCTTGACTTCCGCAGCCGAGAAGTACTTGCCTCCATATCCGACGCCGGTTCCGCCGGCGTAGGCGTCGCACAAATCCGTTACCAAATTCACCAGAATCTCGCAACTGCCCCATTCTCTGGCATGCACTCCTCCGGTCAAGTAATAGGCATCCACGGTGTTCGCAGCCTGCGTGCCGAGCCGCACGGCGTGGGTTGTCCGGCCTTCGATGGTCGGGTTAGGAAGAGTGATCAATTCGCAGATGGAAGGATGTGCCCCTGCCAGCGCAATCAGCGCTGACTCCACTTCGGTTACGTTCATATATGGCATGGCTACCCCCTCGGAAGCGATGTTTTTGCCGGTGTTACACCCAACGCAGAGCCCCTGGAAGCCTGTCTGAGTCCTTCGTGCGCCTTGGTGCCTTTTACGGTTATCGAAACCTGAGCAAACGAATGGTGCGTGCGGCGGTATCTGAATTACTCAAAGACTGGTCGCGACGCTTACCTCTTGACCCCGAGCCCTTCGGGCTTGACCTTCCCGCCCTTGAAGCGATCTCCCTTGGCAACTTCCTTTTGTCGCTCTTCCAGCACTTTTCCGTAATTCTCATCTACTTCATGCTGGTATTTAAGCGCTGTGATTTTCTTCGCCTCAGCCTTCGTAGCGTAGAGTGTGACCACGAAGTTGCCAGTAGCGTCTCGTCTCGGGCTGCCACAGTCCAGGTTGACCTTCGCCGTCGACAAAATTTCATTGAGTGCTTGTTGATCGGGCACCCATAACTTGATTTTCACGATGTCCATAAAATGTTTCCTCTGGCGGTTGTGCCTTCGCCGCCTGGAATTGAACCCTCTTGTCATTATGCTCGATCTAACGATCGATTTCGTCTTCTCTCTTAACACATCCCCCAAGTCGCTGCCTCTATTGTGCGCCAATCGAACATGACACCGAGCGCATCAGGCCTCGGGTTTGGTCACCTTACCAGGCTTTGCAGTTCCAGTAAGTAGCTGCGGTGTGCTTTTTCCAATTTGTCAGCAGAAGAATCCACGTGGCGCTCAATCTCTTCCACGTCTCTCCCTAACTCCTTATTCAGGCATTCGAGGGCCTCAGCGGTGTCGTGAAAACTGTCGCGAAGCTCGCGCAACATCTGGGCATAGGAATCGCCGCGATGCTGAAGCTTGCCATAGGCTCGGATGAATTCGTCGGATTCTTCCACAACATGCCGGGCAGCTTTCAGGCGAGTGAGCCGCGGCGCCGTCGAGTAGAGATTCTTCTGCCAGAGCACCATCTGCAGAATGTCCGCTGGATCGCCCTCAGCCTTCTGGAGCATGGTCTGGAAGGCGTCGAGTTTGTTAAGCAGTGAGGCATGGCCGTTTGCCGTGAGATCCAGGCGTTGAAAAGCAACCGCCCCTTGCAGTACTTTCACAGCCTGAGCGGCGGAGAACGCATCGGGAGATTTCTGTGACTGCAGCAGGCCGGAAACAATGGTTGTGATCGCTGCGAGATGGTGGCTGAGGAAATTGAGATAGTCGCTGGTACCGATGGAATTCGATTCGAGCAGCTTGGCCGCCGCATGCGCTTCTTCCGCCGATTGTGGAGCGTGAAAAGCCGCGTCCAGCCGAGCGAACACGGCGCGATGGAGTTTCATGTTTGCCCGGATGATAGCGTCACCGGATACCGGTTGTGCGGAGATTGTGAAGCCATTGACGGCTTGGTCTCCGTTCATCTCCTGGAGAGCGACTGGTATGGACTGACCGGGCTTAACGTTGGGCGCGGAATAGCTGACCTCAATCCACCGGTTTTCGGCTGGTAGCATTTGGGTGAGCGTGAGTGTTCCGGACTCGCTCAACGGCTGCGTTTCGCCGCCTACAACTCCGATCTGCGCTCCTTCCAACATGCGCAGGATTGCTGGCGGCACGGAGTAGCGGATCACCAAGTCGCGCGCAAAGAGCGCGGCATTGTGAGCGATGGCGTGGAAGGTTGCTACCCCTGCCCCCGCCCCCATCGCTGGCAGGTCCATGTTGATCTGTGCTTTCTCGTTGTCGGCGGGAATCGTCCAGTCTGTGGTTGGCCACCCGGGAGCGCGGCCAACCAATTCCGGGGTGTAGGAGTCGCCGGGCGCCGATATTTCGACCGCCATGCACACGTGCGTGGAGCGAGTGGTAGGAAGGTCCCACTGAACGCCCGCGCCGTCGGCCAACGTCTTAACCGTGTCCGTCGCAGAGAAAGTCAGCGTGGCGGTGGGCGAACCGCTAACGTCCTGGTATGGAACTCCGAAGCCGTAGTCTGCATAAACGAAGCGAGCGGTTACGTTGACAGCGGGACCAGTCATCGGGGCAGCGTTGCGATGCACGCGCACGAAGGCAAAGTTATGCCCGCTCACGGCATCCTGGGCGTTCTGCTGGTTCGGTTGGTCGTTGGCATTAAATCCGCCGTTCGTGTTGGTGACCCGGTTCCATACATCCGAAGTGGTCCACCAGTCCGGTCCATTGGAAGGTTCCTCTCCGTTGTCATGACTGGTGGGAGAGGTCGTCCAGTCGCGCACGTAGAATTCGGAGGTCGCCGGCAGGTTGACCACGTGGAAGAAGAAGGGGTCGAAGGAAGGTGTCACGGTCGTGGTGTGCATTGAGTCTGCAAACAACTGGTGGGTGCCGAAATTTACATATCGCAGGTACTGGACTCCGGGATAAAAATTGTTCGTGTCGGGATAATTGTTGGCAGCAAAGGCGCCGTAGAAATCGTGACCAATTGCGAGCACGTGGTCATAATCGCCGAGGGGAAAGCCGCCCGCGTTGTCCGGAACGTTAGCTAACGGATGCGGAAGGTCGGTCCAAGTTGTACCGTCGTAGGTTTCAAAGTGCGTCTCCCAGCAGGCACCTCCCCCGGCGCCACCGCATGTGCCGGGATTAACGTACTTCTGGTAAAGGAAGCCGAGCGTTCCCACCTTGTTTACCGCCAGCGCGGGATTATCTCCGAGCGTAACTGTCTTAATGTCGGGACCCCAGGTTGCGCCACTGGTTGTAGAGCGCCGAACATGTAGCGTGTAGTGAGCCGAGTCGCCGTCGGCCCAGGCGACATAAACATTGGAGCTGTCGCCGGGATCAACCGCGATGGACAGTTGCGATCCTTGCAAGCGCTCGTTGCCCATAGCCCCGGCCCAAACCACCGACACGCTCTGAACCACGCGGATGCCGGCAAACCCGTCGGAGTCCATCAGCGCGGTAAAGCCGCCGCTTCCCCAGTTGTCGTCGCGAGCCACGACGACGTCAACCAAATTGCTCCCCGCAAAGCACGGAGAGGTCGGCTGCTGGCGGTAGTACACGGTGTAGATGATTCCATTGTTATGAATTGCCGGCCTCACTGGGGGCGGATCCTGACCGCAGGTCGGGCGCGTCTCCAGCGTCGTCGGCACAGAAGCGAAGCCGGCAGGTGGCGGGGCCGTGGCCGCATCCTGCGAGAAATACACGGCCGCTGACTTGCTGGCTCCGAGCTGGTTGTTGCCAATAAGCACGCGATCGCCACCCACCGCCATCGCTTGTGTATAGGGCTGATCTTCGCTGGTGCGGTCTCTGAGGATAGTCATTGGAGTGGAACTCGTAAAATCCCCGGTGCGAAGAATGTTTAATTCGTAAAACGAATCGCCCCTCAGAATTCCTGCATACAGAACACCGCTGCTGGCGAAGCGGGGTGTAATGTCGCCAGTTCCATACGTCGAACTGTTGCCCGGCAGAATGCAGTTCAACTGCCAGTTCGTCCCTCCGTCTATAGAAAAGTAGATCGGGGCGTTAGTCGTAGAAATAGACGGCGGGCAAGGCGTAAATGCGGAAACCACGATCTGTTTCGGGTTCGCTGGATTCACCGCCACATTTGGCTCGCTGTCGTTCCGAATCTCGTTGCTATAAAGCGCCGGGATGACATCCACGAGCTGGACCTGCTGGGCCCGCGCCCGTCCAGCATAGGCAGTGAAAGATGCCAAAACGATGGCAAAAATTCTGTTCCACGATGATATCTTTATGCCGAACATGTTAACCTCCTGCAGTTCGGAATATGCCCCATGAAAAACTTTGCCAAGCCAGTTCACTGTGACGCTTTGACCAGCCGTTCGACGCGGATGAGTTCTTCCGGCGAATGAAAATCCAAAGGACGAAGAGCGGTGAGTTGGTTCTCAATGCCAGGAAGACGCACCTGATTGCGGTGCAGCAGCCAGACGCCCCGCTGGCCTTCCTTGAACTTGGGGGAGTTGTGCCACATCACGTCGTCGCTGTGTGGAAACAACAACGTGACTTCGCGCCCAAGCGATTCTCCCTTAACTACCGATTCCACCTGGATGACAGCCACATACCAGTCTGGATCATGTTCCGAGCCAATTCTGGGAATCTCGGCGCGGTGAACGGCCACTACTCGGCCAGCAATCACGGCCTCAGCAGTGGCCAGTTGGTTCTGGAGGGCTTCGTCGGTCATTTTCTGACGCACACTATTGATCTGCTCGGTCAGGCCTTGGATGTTCGTATCACGTCCTAACCTGCCCACCTCGACCACCGCCATGCTCTCGCCAAGCAACCATCCTTTGGTGAAGAAAACTGTCTGCGATCCGGGTTTCATCGAGCCGGGCTGGAGCAGCTGCACAGTGATCAGCTTTCCCGCTAAACCGGGAGGAGCACCAGGGCTGCTGATCACCTGGTCCACTCGCACCACGACTGTCGCCTCATTTGCCTTCACGGCGGGCATGGTGCTGGCAGCAGTCTTTTCGACCGTCCCAAGGAATACGAGCGTGGACCGGCGTGCAAGATCCTCCGCGGTGTTAGGCGCTTGCGCGGACAAGAACTGACACTGAAGAAGAAAAAGAGCAAGCCACAGCAGCGGAAGCTTCGCTTCACGGCACAGGAAAAGATAGGGAGTCATGGCAACCTCCTGGGAGAAAATACGAGCGGAAGTCCCTCGACACGAACAAGTGCCTCTTTAGAATAGTGACTTCATGCGAGAAAACGTTACAACTTTCCCCCTCCTTAGCTGAGTTGCTTAATGGAGGAGCGCAATGCAGAACGGCAGTCTGATACTTAGCCCGCGGAAGAAGGGACCTAAAGTTTGGGAATTTCGATGGCGAGAGCCAGGTCCGGACGGTAAGCCTAAACACCGAAGGTTGATCGTAGATACCGTTGTCACTCTGAAAACTAAAGCAGCGGCGCTTGCTGCAATTAAAGCTCTAAAGCTAGAAATCACCTCAAGTGATGTAAGCACAAAGTCAAGACTGACGGTGTGGTCCGCATTGGTAGATCACTTCCGCCAGGTAGAGCTGGCGGCCGACACTTTATGGAGAACCCTTTCAACACGGGTAAGCTATGAGGGTTATCTGAGAAAGTGGATCGTGCCGCGATGGAGAAATTATAAGCTCGCCAATATCACCGCCGTGGAGGTTGAGTCATGGCTGCGACAACTAGCGCTGGCACCTGGCTCTAAATGTAAAATCAGGAACCTAATGAGCGTCATCTTTAATCATGCCATCCGGCATGGTCTCTGCGACCGCAACCCAATTACTTTTGTGCGGCAGAGTGCGAAACGCCGGGCAATTCCTAACATCCTCACACCAAACGAGATTGAACGGATCATCAACACCCTGGGCCCGAGGGAAAGGACTCTAGTCTTTCTAGCCGCTGGAACAGGATTAAGGATGGGCGAACTGTTTGCCATCAAGTGGAAGGATGTCGACTTCTCAGCGAATCAAATGCATATCCTGCGTTCGATCGTCAAAAACGCAGTTGGGCCTTGCAAGACAGAAGCTTCCCGAAAACCGGTTGCTCTTCACTCTAATTTGGCAAAAGCTCTTGAGGCATGGCGAGAGCGAACTCCCTACACGCAACCGGAGGATTGGGTATTCGCCAGCGATCATGCCAAAGGCAAGTTCCCTTACAGCGGACCTTACCTAATGCGGCGTCTCATACGTCCGGCCGCCATTAAGGCGGGAGTCACAACACACTTTGGCTGGCACACGTTTCGCCATACCTATTCATCCTTGTTGAAGGCAGAGGGAACTGATTTGAAAGTAGTCCAGGAGCTTCTTCGCCACTCATCCATCCGTGTCACCATGGACACCTATACACAGGCGATGACCTCGATGAAGCGAGATGCTCAGAGTATAGTAGTCGGTCAATTTAGTTCGTCTTTCTTTCAGCAATTTCATGATCCTGACCCGCCGATCTACGGTTGTTCCTGAAATGTTCCGTAAATCAACCTGCGGGTCCTCTGTAACTGATTGGAAAATTATGACGTTTCACCCTCACTGTGGAGAGGGAGCATTTTCTAACGTGGTTCTTGTGCCTATTTTGTGCCTAGACAAATTTGGCCTATTGTTTGTAAGTGATTGAAAAGGTTTGGCGTCCCCGACGGGATTTGAACCCGTGTTACCGCCGTGAAAGCAATGTGTCCGGACGTAAGTTACTGAAACTACGCAACACGGATGGCTACCAAAAACGGTTTCGGTAACGGTTGGAACGGCTTCGTGGATCATAAATGGAGCAAGAAACGTCTCGGCACTTCGTTCGCCGTTGTGCCCTCACGAACACCTTCCCAAGAATTCGCATACGCGAGTGGTTGTTCCTGAAAGTTTCCAAACGACTTCGCCCCTTGGCGGCAAGGATGTGCGCAGCGTTAGCGGCGAGTACTGGAAGGAGTTGTGACTTGAAGGAGATCATCTGTTTAGGCATCTTGAAATGTGTACTCATATTGAGTACACTTGTTCTCGAAATGAGTACAACCACTGGTTTGGCGGATCTTCTATTCGGTCGGACGCGCGGCGCTGTACTTGCGCTGCTCTATGGCCGTGCTGATCAATCCTTTTATACGCGGGAAATCGCCCGCGAAATTGATGCCAGCGTGGGCGCAGTTCAACGTGAACTCGAAAACCTCTCTAAAGTGGGCTTGATTCTGCGCAAGTCAGTGGGCAGCCAGGTTCATTATCAGGCCAACCGAGAGACTCCCATCTTTCCGGAGATGCGGGCTCTGATTAACAAGACCATCGGAGTCTTCGGCGTTCTCAGTTCAGCATTACGTCCACTGTCGAAGCAAATTATTGCGGCATTTGTGTATGGATCCGTTGCACGAGAACAAGAAACAGCTCAGAGCGATGTCGATTTGATGGTCGTCGGTAAGGCCACCCTTGACCAAGTGCTTTCGCGGGTCTCTACAACCGAGAAAGCTATCGGCCGCTCGATCAACCCGACCGTATATTCGGTCGCAGAATTCAAGTCAAAACTCGCAACGGAGAATCATTTTTTAACCTCCGTGCTCAAAGGGCAGAAGGTATTCCTGCTGGGAGACGAGGATGAGCTTAGAAAAATGGGTGGAATACGGTTGGCTAAGGCGGGAACCGACTAGCCCGAGCGAAATCAAAGATCTTCTGGGGCTTGTAGATCGAAGTCTTGCCGATTCGAAAGTCGAAGCCGTATCGACTGACCTTAGGTTCATCGCTGCTTTTAACGCAGCTCTCTGTGCTGCAACAACTGCACTCCGGGCCTCAGGTCATCGCACGGTCATTCAGGCCGGTCATCACGTGAAAACGATCGAGTCGCTCGAACTCACGGTAAAGGCTAATCCCAAACTCATTCAGAAATTCAAGACGTTCAATAACAAGCGGAACAAGTCCGTCTATGATGTTGCCGGAGCGGTCTCGGACCAGGAATTGGAAGCTATGGTAAAGCTTGCTATCGAACTGAAAGAGGCGACCGTAGCCTGGTTACAGAAATTCCACCCTGAGCTTCTGAGGAAATAGACCTTGCAGCACGAGGTTCATTCCACAGATTGTTTCCTGCTTCCATTGCGAAGCTGCACTTGGTTGCGGATCAAAGACGCCAACTACTTCGAACCGTGTCATTTGCTTTGGGTCGAGCTTCATCTGGAGCCTGAGTAACGGCCCGCCCCCCTTAACGTCCTAGTGTTCCGAAGGCGTTATTGGGGAAATGATTCCCACCCTCCTCCGAGTGCTTTATACAAAGCGATCAGATTCGTCGTCACCGCAGTCTGGCTCTGCGCCAAGAGGTCTTCATTCCCGTAGAGTTGCCGCTCGGCATCGAGCACGGACAGGAAGTCCCCGAGGCCGGACCTGTAAAGCTCGCGGGAGAGTTCAAGTGCTGTCTGGTTCTGCGACACGGCTGCCTGAAGCCGATCGCGGCGCTCCTGCTCCTGCGAGTAATTCACGAGTGCGTTCTCGGTCTCTTCCAGAGAGTTCAGAACCGTAGATTGATAGAGGATCTGGGTCTGTTTCCAGCGCGCGTTTTGCACGGCGATGTTCGAGCGTATACGGCCGCCCGTGAATAGCGGCAAGCTGATCGCCGGTCCCGCCGCAAAGAAATTTCCCAGCGAGAGGGAGAGGTCATGGAGTTGAGTCGCTTGCCTTCCCGCTGACCCAAATAATGTGAACTTCGGGAAATAGTCTGCTTTTGCGGCTGTGACGTTTGCGGCGGCGGCAGCGATTTCATCATCTGCCCGGCGAACATCCGGCCGTCGCTTCAACAGGTCCGACGGCAAGCCAACCGGAACTTCAGGTGGCACGACTGGCACCGGCGTGGATGTTTCCAACTCGCTCTGCAAAGCCCCTGGCTCCTGCCCGAGAAGCACGCTAATGCGGTGAATCGAAGCCGCAATGGCGCTGCGCAGCGACGGGACAACAGCGTTCGTGGTCTCGAGTTCTGCAACTGCGCGCGAGACATCGAGCTGAGTCGCTAACCCAGCCGCCGCTCTCGTTTTCGTAAGGTGGACGGTATCTTCCTGTGTCCGAATATTTTTCTCGGCTATATCGAGCCGAAGTTGAAAGCCCCGGAGATCCGCATAGCTCCGTGCGACTTCCCCAAGCAGCACGACGAGAACATCGCGCCTGTTCTCCTCTGCAGAGCGTATGTTGGCGCTCGCAGCCTTCACCTCATTGCGGATCCGACCGAAGACGTCGATCTCCCAAGCGGAGTCGAATCCCACCTGGAAATTGTTGAATTCGACTGGGTGGAAAGCGGCGGTAGTGGTGCTGGGATTGAAAACAGGAACCCGCTCGCGCAGACGCTCTGCGCTGGTTGTGACGCCCACGGATGGGTAGAAGGCGGACTTCGCGACTCCTCTTGCTGCGCGTGCTTCGTCGACACGCGCTGCGGCCAGACGTAAGTCCAGGTTGTTGGCCACGGCGCGGTGGATCAGTCGCGTCAGTTCTTCGTCATGGAAGGAATTCCACCACTGCGCAGCTGCCCTCTCCGTGGACATCCCGCGAATTGAAGTGGCCGCCCAGGTTTTGGTGGATTCCTCCGTCTGCGCCCTGACGTTCGATCCGCAGACCAAGATCAATCCGCATAGAAATAGGACAGATCTAACCGCTAGAGCTTTGCTTTGCGCCTTCACTGGCTTGCTCCTGAGTTTTCCGAGTTCTTGGAACTCAAGCGACTCGCCGATCCATCGATATAGACATCCATCTGCTGACCGACATAGACCGAAGGCTCAGCATCCCGAATCCGATAGATCACCTGTAGAACGCGAGTGTCTACGCGCTCCGTGCTGTCGCCTGTCAGCGATTTCTTGGGGATCACATAAGGCTCGAAGCGGACAAACTCCAGGGGAATTCTTATAGAACCGTTTCCCCGAGGAGACGCGACCGCCTGCGTCCCGCCCCGCACCCGCCAGGCATCGTGCTCATCCACATCAACACGGACATGCAAAGGAGTGACACTTCCGAAAATCATGAGAGGCTCGCTGAGCGGGCCGCATTGCGCATATTGGCCCAGTCGCACTTTGTTTTGCAGAATGACGCCCGCAATCGGCGCGCGCATGGTCAGACGATCAATATTGGTCTCAGCCATCTTGACCTGAGCTTCCGCCTGAGCAACTTCCGATTTCGCAACGGCAATATCCGGAGCCCATGCGCCCGCTTTTAGTAACCCCAATTGGGCTTCCACCTCGGCCAATCGCGCCTGCGCCGCTTTGTAGGCAAGTCTCCTGCGCTGAACGTCCTCGTCACGAACCGCCCGTTTGTCGGTAACGCTTTCGATCAAACGCACTTGCACCTCGGCATCCGCCAAGTTTGCCTGGGCCTCACGCACGCGCTCTTCGGCCGGTGGAACGTCTTCGGCACGAGGTTCCTGTTCGAGCTTGGCCAAGCGTGCCTGAGCGCCCGCTAGTGCAGTGCGTTTGACCTGGTGATCTGCTCGCAGGTCGCGATCGTCCAGAGAGAACAGCTTCTGGCCTTGCCCTACACGGTCTCCTGCTTTTACGTACAGCTGCGTGACCATGCCTGAAACAGCACAACTTATGTCGATGTTTTCAGAGTTAGCTTCGACCAGTCCCACTCCCGCGACGACCTGCTCGAAGCTTGAGGTAGGCGGAGCCGAGGGCGGAACCGTGGGTTCCCGCCTAGGACGCGTACGCGCCACCGAAATCATCCCAAGAATCGCCGCAACCGCAGCAACGATTGGAAGAACTGTTCTCTTCATGACTGAATCTCCCTCTTACCGTTCCTTTCCGTTTTGACGATCCGCCCGTCGTCCATGTGGGCGATAACGTCTGCGAAGTGAAAAACGCGCGAGTCGTGAGTGACGACGACCGCGGCGCGATCCGGATGAACGGCGTTCGCGGCAATCAGTTTCATCACAGCTTCCCCGGTCGCGTGATCAAGCGCGGCAGTCGGCTCGTCGCAGACTACCAGTCGCGGCTCGTGAACCAGAGCCCGCGCGATCGCCACGCGTTGCTGCTCGCCTCCAGACAGAGTGGCTGGCAGTGCGTCGCGCCGTCCATTGAGCCCCAGCTGATCGAGCAGCGCCTTCGCACGGTCGACGGCTTCCGTGCGTTTCATTCCGGCTGCAATCAGCGGGACCGCTGCGTTTTCGGCGGCCGTCAGCGCCGGCAGCAAATTGAATTGCTGGAAAACGAAGCCGATGTTTTCACGGCGAAACAGGATCCGCTGGTTGGGTGGCAAACGGCCAGCGTTGCTCCCGAACAATTCCACCTCGCCGTCGCTGGGATCCAGCAACCCGGTGATCACGGATAAGAGCGTGGTCTTGCCACAACCGCTCGGCCCAACAATGAAGGCAAGTTCCCCCAACTGGGCCTCGAAGTCGACACCGCGCAAAGCCTGAACGCGCGTGCCATTGCCGAAGTGCTTGTGTACCCCGCGGCACGAAATCGCAATGGATTGATTTTCTTGCACGGTTCACCCTCGAAACACTGTCGCCGCTTCTAGCACGATCACGCGCCGAATACTCAGAAGACTGGCGATTATGACAACGAACAAGATGCAGCCGCCTGTCAGCGTCACGCTCTGCCACATCAAAATGATTCCTCGCGTGGCTATTTTGCGGAGTGTCGCTTCAAAGAAAGCAGCGGCCATGCCCGTACCCAGCCCGAAGCCCATCAGTCCAACCACGAACGCCTGCAGCAGCACCATGCCGGTCAGCCGCCAGTTGGTGACACCGATTGCCTTCAGAGCGCCAAATTGCTTCAGGTTTTCGAGCGTAAATAAATAGAAAGTCTGACCGGCGACCACGGTCCCAACGATTAGCGCGATCGTGATGGTTATCCCGAAATTCACTGGTATGCCCGTGTTTTTCAAGTAGTAGACAATGCAGTCCCACAAGAATTGATTGGTCGTGCGCGCACGTAAGCCGGTTTGTGCTTCGATTCGCCGACACACTTCTTCCGCCTTGACGCCGGGCTGCGATCGCACGAGCACATAGGAAAGTTCGGTGCGCTCGTGTCCCACGAAATTCACCGCCTCACTGTACCGTGTGTGAATCACTGGATTGCTCAGGAAGGGGGCGGATGCGTCCGAGATCCCGACAATCTTCACTTTGTGGTCGTTCATCTCGAGCTCGCGGTCAAGTTCGAGCGGTTCGCCCGGAAAAAGCAGGATGTACCCGGCGTTATCGACAACGATCGAGTCCGGCTCACGTAAGCGCTCCCAGGAGCCCAGCAACATCTTCCGCGGAGCGCCGGTCAGCGTCGCGTCATCGAGGCCGAGCAGAATACAGGAGGCGAACTTACCGGCCCGTGTCCTAGCGACGGGATAACCTTTGAACAGTTTCACCGCCCATTCCACGCCGTTAACGCCCCGTACCCGCGTCAGGTCGGTGTCCTTCAACGCCTTGGTTTGTTCGAAATATTCGGTCTTCTCATCCATCACCCATACGTCCGCATCGGTCACGTCGAGAATCTGACTACCGGTGCGCTTGAGAATGCTCGCGAAAATCGACGTCTGGTTCTCCAGCAGAAAGGTGCAAAAGGCGATGGCGAAAATCAACCCCAGATACTTGGCGCGGTCCCCGGTCAACATTCTCAGAGCTACGAAGTTCACGCTGGATCCTCCGTCGTTTCCGTTTATAGATGATGGTCATAATATAAATATGCAAAAAAATTTAGGCCTTTGTGGCTTTCCGCTTCGAAGCCTACTCAAACGCTGCCGTATAGAACGCCCGGGCCTGTTGGAGAAAGTGATCGCTGACCTCGCGATCCGTCATGGCCTTCGCAATCATCATGGCCCCCGCCATCCCCGCCACGAGCAGGCGTGCTCGATCAAAGCGTGTTTTCTCATCGTCACCCGGAAGAAGTGCGGCAATTCGCTTTAGCCGATGGTTCAAGGCGCTCATGTAGGCATTTCGCACCGGTTCCGGTTGACGCGCCATTTCACCGGCCAGGCCGGCGAGTGGACATCCTTCGCGGCTGTCACGATTCTCCGGGCTCAGATAGTGGGTGACAATGGCCCGAACTGCTTTGCCCTTCGGAGCGGCTTCCGCTGCTGCCAGCATCCGTCGCGAAAGAGCGTCCTCGAACATCGGGCCGGTGGCCTCCGCGATCAACTCGTTCTTACTATCGAAGTGTGCATAGAAACCGCCATGAGTCAGACCCAACCGTCCCATCAAAGGAGCGATTCCCGTGCCCTGCACCCCGTTACGGCAGAACTCCTCAGCAGCCTTCTTCAAGAGGCGGTTATGGGTCTCTTCTTTGTGTCGGCGTGAGTAGCGCATAGCTTTATATGATAGTCATCATACGCATTTGATGCATTTTTGTTTTTAAGCTAGTCATCCGCTAGCCTAACGCGCCCGCCCCGGTGAGATTTGTCCCAATGACCCGGCCTATCGGCAGTAGGTACTGTCTGCTGACCCACCGGTGGAATCGGAGTAGCAATACAGGCTGATGGCGTTGTCATAACGTCCTGCGGACTTCGGATGCCATTTCCATAACCACGTTCATTGACGCCCTTAAAAACATCCAAAGAAAACGACGGTAGAGGGTATTACTTCACGACGTTCCGTAATGTCCTCGGTCTTAGATTGCGCGGCGAATTCCTCTTTGGGAAACTCGCGTAGCTGCCCGCGCTGCTCGATTGGTACCGGGCTCACCTTCTTCGGGACAGGACCACGACTATAGAATTCGATCACTTTTGCCATAACGTCACTCCACTTGCTTGCTTCCGCGACTGCGTTTGAAGATTGCTCCGTCCCGCATAGGGATGGATGATCCCTTTTCAATTTATGTTCTACGTTTGCACTCTCTCCCAGAGCTTTGCTTGGCCCAAGTGATAGGCGATATGCGCCGTTCTGCCGAGTACAACGGTGAACCGATTGCGATGCGGCTCCCGCAAGAAATCCTCTTCAGACACAGCGCTATGCTTCTGCAGCCAGTGTCTGGCGAATTGGTATGGGGAGTCGATCTTACCTGTAATCGCGCTGCGAAAGTGGACTGAGTCTTACTTTCGGGACGCACCGGTGGCAGTGAAACGATCGGAGCCGCGAAGCACGCTGCGCTGGAGAAACTCCGAATGCTTGCTTGGAAG
>Ga0306926_10000510_pt1 | contig 36219 bp, 36 predicted proteins | sample flu12Cox44000178_FD_203759 | JGI IMG/M metagenome (GOLD analysis project Ga0306926, IMG submission 203759) | Lab enrichment of tropical soil microbial communities from Luquillo Experimental Forest, Puerto Rico - flux8day.12C.oxic.44.000.178 (v2)... | ecosystem: Environmental > Terrestrial >...
GAGCCCCGTTGGATTGTTGGTGCATATCCGCTTGACCAGTGAGCTGTTACGCTTTCTTTAAAGGATGGCTGCTTCTAAGCCAACCTCCTGGCTGTCCGAGCGAATACACTTCCTTTCCCACTTAGCATACAGTTAGGGACCTTAGCTGGCGATCTGGGCTGTTTCCCTTTTGACCACGAAGCTTATCCCTCGTAGTCTCACTCCCGTGCAGTTGTCCGCGGCATTCGAAGTTTGATTGGATTCGGTAACCTGAGTTGGTCCCTAGTCCATTCAGAGCTCTACCACCGCGGCAATTCACACAAGGCTGTCCCTAAAGACATTTCGGGGAGAACGAGCTATCACGGAATTTGATTAGCCTTTCACCCCTACCCTCAGCTCATCCGAGCGATTTTCAACTCACACCAGTTCGGTCCTCCAGCCGCGGTTAAGCGGCCTTCAACCTGGCCAAGGGTAGATCATCCCGCTTCGCGTCTATTCCTACGTACTTGTCGCCCTATTCGGACTCGCTTTCGCTACGGCTCGCTTGCGCTTAACCTTGCACGTAAGAATAACTAGCCGGCTCATTAAGCAAGAGGCACGCCGTCAGGCTTTTGCGGACAAGTCCGCACATGGCCCTCCGACTGCTTGTAAGCATACGGTTTCAGGTTCTATTTCACTCCCCTAGCAGGGGTGCTTTTCGCCTTTCCCTCACGGTACTGGTTCACTATCGGTCGCCAGAGAGTATTTAGCCTTGGAGAGTGGTCTCCCCAGTTTCCCACCGGATTACACGTGTCCGGTGGTACTCAGGATACCGCTTCGAGTCCGGTCTGCTTTTTGCTACGTGACTCTCACACTCTATGGTCCCGCTTTCCAGCAGGTTCGCATAGCATCCGGATTGGTAACTCTACTCACGCGGTCCTACAACCCCCAAATGCAAGCATTTGGGTTTGGGCTATTCCGATTTCGCTCGCCGCTACTATCGGAATCTCTGTGATTTATTTTCCTCCAGGTACTGAGATGGTTCACTTCCCTGGGTTAGCTCATACCCGCCTATGTATTCAGCGGGCTGTAACGGGAGTTTATCCCGTTGGATTTCTCCATTCGGAAATCCCCGGATCAAAGCCTGCTTGCGGCTCCCCGAGGCTTATCGCAGCTTGCCACGTCCTTCATCGCCTTCTGGCGCCAAGGCATCCACCGTACGCTCTTAGTAGCTTAATCATAAAACTCACCCAACTCGTCGATCTTCTAACGCACCGCACAGCACAACTCCTTACATCCCGAATTCGCGGTTGGGTCAACCGGAACCCGGGCTTTCGACTTTGCGCCGTTTGGACTACGAGATGGCCTCCTTGCAAATCGCAAGAAAGCTTGGCTCGTTGTTGGCTGAATTCGCCTTGTAATTCATCCACAGTACTGCTCAACTCGAGCAGAACTTGTAATATTCCACACCATGGCGTCGCGCCTGACCGTAATCAGGTCACGATTGTCGGCATGGAATTGCCAGCCTTTCAGTTGTCAATGAACGTGTTCTTCCGATTCCATCGGAATGCCCCAGGATCTCTGGAGCTTGTCTGGCGGGACTTATGAGATCGGATGGGCCGATCTAGCCTTCCAGCGCGATCTTTGGACTCGTTTTACCTCGAGCTCTCGGCCCGAAAACCCATTCGTGGTCGGCAAAATGGGGCCCAAAAATAAGAAACCCGGCGCCGAGCGCCGGGCACAGCCACCTTTCCTTTCGGTGGCTCCGCGCGAAGCTCGACAAAATACTAGCCCGTGCTCGTAAGGTACCTCACTCTAGGATCTGGTTATTGCCCTACAGACCCGACCGTGAATCCCCTGATCAGCTCGGCGGATTTGGCAATCCCCCGAACCATTTGTGATTATACAGAAACATTCCGATACGTCAAGCCCCTGTCCAAACTTTTTTTCTAAGATTTTCCTCAGCACTGTGGACGTTGTGGGAAACGTCATCCGTCCCTCTTCACTTGCCTTCCTGGGCAGACCGGCCAGGTCGCCTTCGACGGGCGCTCTAAACTCCGTAAGTCCGTTCTTATGAATCCACTAAATGCGCCATCGAGATCGGCGATCAGGCCCATAACACGCCGCAATCATAAGCGACGCCATCACCCAGACCACCCGAGAAGGGGCGCCGCGGTGCGTGACCGAACATCCGGCACCGATCAGTCGGGCCTCTGCCAGCTGTCAACCCCAACGAAAGATGCCGGCAACACCACGACGCGCTTCGAACTGGCCTCGACCTGCTTGCGGCAGTGCTGCAGGACGGTAAGCGTATTTTGCGTGGACACAGAACCTGAGTTGGCTTCGCCGAAGTCGATCGGCAGCAGGCCTACGATATGGGCGTACTCGTGGAGAAGAGTCGACACCTGCGCGTTGAGAGAACCGCCCGGGTAATTGGCGACGTGCAGGCCGACAGTAGATCGGTCGAAGCTCGGCGCACCATCATGCAGCCGAGCCTTGAAGGGCGCGCGTGATCGGAAGAAAGCGCCGTGGGTGTTCAAGGTGATGACAGAACCCGCGCCGACGCTTTCTTGGGCTCTCGCAACGTAAGGCTCGCGATAGGCCAAGCCGATGGCACTCGGTTCACCGACCGCGGTGTCATCGCCATCCTCGATCCGGTAGTGAAGCGAGGCAAACTTGCGCTGCGGATCTTCCTCCGCCTGCGCGTACCAAGCGGAGCACGAGCTGTATTCACCAAGGATCTGCAGCACCTGCTGCCGGGCTCCGGCGACCACGAAACCGGCCGAGCCCAGCACCGACAATTCGGCGTCCACGCTCGCTGAAGGTCGCCGCGGCACCGGTTGGGGCGCCGGCGGTTCGTAGGGAACGCTAGAGCGGTCCGGCTCCGGTCCGTCACATTCATTCGCCGTCCGCAAATAGGAGACCACGCTAAGCCGGGCGATGTGGCGTCCGCCCGATCCGTCCTGCTCGCTGATACATGGATCGAGTGCGAAAAGCGTGGAAAGACGATGGGATGAGCGAACTTGTCCGTTCCCAGAAGCGCTTAAGAGAGCGGATGAAATCACAGATACCAGGAAAGCGCTGAGCAGCCGGTCGAACATGGTTCCTCTTCCACCGACCGATGCGCTCAGCCCGTCTCCGCCGTCGAGACCTGGCGGAACGCGTTTTACCCAGGTGGAAAAGGAGACGAAGCCGTCCCGGGAAAAGTTTTGTCATTCGTGATTAAAAAACCGGCTGGAATGAATGATTTAGATAACGACCCCGAACGTGAGGGAGGTACGCGAACTATAGGTAAATGAATTGATGTTACCGGCGGATGAAGAGGCCTTCGGGCGCCCATTCTCCTTTAGCTCGTGGCTCCAGGTCGCGGAGACGTTCACGCGAGTGCTGCCGAACGCATCGGCGGCCCTATATCAAAAGCGCAGAACGATGCCGGTCGAAGCGCGCGGCTGATTGTGCGTGCCGGAATGGAAGCGGGTAATCAAGTAGCCAGGCTGAATCGCTCGAAAAGAAACGGCGCGATGTGCAGGTCGATGCCGGCACCCAGGACGGACGCGAAAGCATTCTCGCTGGACGACAGGATCACCACCGGAACGCCGCTGCTTGAGGCGGTGCCGGCTCCCACGGCCTGATGGCCGACTCCGACGAGCGCGTGCACAAAGGGAGAAACCTTCGCCCGAAAGGCCAGCTCCGGTCCAAAGAGATAGGTCTGCACGTGACCGGAACTCGATCCCGCGGCGCTGCCGTAATGGCCGCTAAATTCTGCCTGGATGCCCACGAACGGAAGAATCTTGAAGGTCGCGGAAAATTCATACCCGTTCAAATTCGGATGCCTGGTAACGGAGCCGGGCACGGCGGGGCAGGTAGACGGACACCCGCTTACCTGGTCGTAGGTGAGCGAAGGTCGAAGGTAGGAATATCCGGCGAAGACCTTCAGCTGTTGCGAGAAAGCGGGGGTGCAGACGGCAAATTGAAACAGCAAGAGTCCTAGAAACCAGCGCAGACCATGCACGAGGACACCCCCGACGCGAAGCGTTTGGCTGGTTCGCCCAGATTCTTTCCCTTTTCTGACAGCACTTTGTACCCGCCGGCAACTTTCTTGATCATGATGGCCCCTTTGCATTTGTCCGAAGGGCGATGGTGCGCTGGCGGTGCCGAGAGCTTCCATACCGTTGCCAACCGAAAATAGGCCGAACGATGCCAACCGAAAATAGGCCGAACGATGCCTTAGAGGTTAGAGATGGCCGTGGCGTGATCGAAGCTTGACCGCGCGGATTTCCGGTCATACCATGCGCGCGGCTTCCGGGGGTGGATCATGCACCGAGATGGACTGCGGCGATGGGCGCTCCATGTTGCAACGTTGCCCTTTTTGCTAAACGCAGCGAGCCGAATCAGCCCTGTGTGCGCGCAAACGATAAGCGCGGCCGCAACGGCGCGCTACCAAGTCGCCACAGAACACAACGTCGCGGCAAAGATGCGTGACGGAGTCACGCTGCGCGCCGACATCTACCGTCCGCGAGCGGAGGGAAAGTTCCCGGTTCTGCTCGAACGAACCCCCTACGACAAAACGAGTGAGGCCGGTTTCGGCGTGAAGGGCGCAGAGCGCGGATACGTGGTAGTGATTCAGGACACGCGCGGACGTTATGCCAGCGAAGGCGAGTGGTACACATTTAAGAATGAAGCAGACGACGGCTACGACACGGTGGAGTGGGCGGCGGCGCTGCCCTATGCGGACGGAAAGGTGGGCATGTTCGGCGGTTCCTACGTCGGCGCCACGCAATTCTGGGCGGCGATCGCGCATCCGCCTCATCTCGCAGGAATTGCTCCGGACGTGACGGCCTCCAACTATCACGATGGGTGGACCTACCAGGGCGGAGCGTTCGAACAATGGTTCAATCAAAGTTGGGCTTCGGGGCTTGCCGAGGACACACTGCGGCGGGTGTCGGGTCGAATGAGCACGCCGCTAGAATGGCGCCGGGTGTTGCCGCTCACGGACTACCCGCTGCTGGCGGTGCCGGACCTGAAGACGCTGGCGCCGTATTACGCGGACTGGCTTGCGCACCCGTCCTATGACGACTACTGGAAAGCGCTTTCGATCGAAGAGCACTACGGGCAAATCGAGGTTCCCGTGTTCACCCTTGCGGCGTGGTACGACATTTTTCTAGGCGGATCGCTGCGCAACTTTGAGTTGCTGAAAAGCAAGGCCGGCAGCGAAAGAGCGCGCCGCGGGCAACGTCTGCTGGTAGGGCTCGGCGGGCACGCGGGCGGATGGGAGCAGCGAAAAATCGGCGACGTGGATTTTGGCGAACGGGCGCCGTTTGACGGCGACCGGCTGGTACTCGACTGGTACGACAGGCTGCTGAAGGGGATTCCGAACGCATCTGCCGGCGGCAAGCCGGTGCGCATTTTTGTGATGGGACGGAACGGGTGGCGCGACGAGGATGACTGGCCGCTCGCGCGGGCCAAAGCCACCAAATATTTCCTCGCTTCCGGCGGCGAAGCAAACTCGTCGGCGGGAAACGGAGTTCTCACTACCGACGCTCCCGCCTCCGGTTTGCCGGCAGCGCAGAGGAAAGACACCTTCGAGTACGACCCGGCGAATCCCGTGCCCACCATCGGCGGTCCGCTTTGCTGTCGCGGCGAACTGTTGAAGCCGGGGCCGTTTGACCAAAAAGCGGCCGAGCAGCGCAGAGACGTGCTGGTGTATTCGACCGCGGTGCTGGCCAAAGACTTGGAAGTGACGGGGCCAGTCACCGCGGAGTTGTGGGTGTCATCGTCGGCCGTGGACACCGACATCACGGCCAAGCTGGTGGATGTGGCACCGAACGGGTTTGCGCAGAATTTGACGGAAGGAATCTTGCGGCTGCGTTACCGTGATTCCGCGGAAAGGCCGGAGCCGCTGAAGCCGGGCACCGTCTATAAAGTGAAACTGGATTTGTGGGCGACGAGCAACGTGTTTCTGGCCGGGCACAGGATCCGGTTCGAGGTTTCCAGCAGCAACTTTCCGCGCTTCGATCGCAATCTGAACACCGGCGAGGAACAAGCGCACGCCTCGCGCATGGTCAAGGCCAGCAACACCGTGGTGCACGACCGGGAGCATCCTTCCGCGCTGATCTTACCGGTTGTGCCCGAGGATAGGCTGCGCGAGGGTGGCATCTAGGATTTGGCCTGAGGTAGGCGGTCGGGCGCAACCCACTCGCGCCGTGCCCGGATGTCTTTCACCACATCGAAGCTGTAATAGCCGCGGAAAAGCGCGCTGTCGCCGCCAAATCGCCGGATAGCCGCGCGAGCCAGCGCAAGGCGCGAAGAAACGGTAACCGTGCCGAGCCAATCGGCAATCAAGCCGGTCCAGAAACGGGTCAGCGTTTCGTGATAGCCGCTGTGATCGGTGTTGGCGGTACCCACGCAGGCGTTGTAGTGGATGATGCCGGCGCGAATCTCTTCGAGAGCTCTGTCTTTGGGGCGGTCGAAAAGATGGCAAGCGGCGACGGCGACGTGCGCGGCGTGGGTCCATTCGCTCTTGGGCAGGGTGCCGGCGCGCCACTCTGCGAGGAAGCGGCTTAGCTCCGCTTCGGAGTGCAAAAAGCCTGGCCCGCTCGTATCATTGTTTTCTATGGCTAGATCACGTATTTCCATTGTATTCACAAGTCCTATGCGCTATATTATTGTTAATCGTTAGCGTTGTCCAGCGAGGAATTCCATGGATGAACTGGATCGCAAGACCCTGCGCTTCCTGATGACAGAAGGGCGCGGAACCTGGGCGGAACTAGGCAAGTTGCTCCGCCTAACGGCGCCGGCGGCGGCCGAGCGCGCGCGGAAGCTCGAAGCCGACGGCACCATCACCGGCTACACCGCGATCGTCGATCCGCAAAAGCTGGGATTGCCGCTAACGGCGTTCGTTGCGGTCACCATCGGCGACCAGAGCAAGCGGGTGAAATTCCTGCGCTTGGCCGAACGCCACGAACAAATTCTCGAATGCCACCACGTCGCGGGCGAGGACGATTATCTGCTGAAGGTCCGCTGCCGAGGCACGCAGGACCTGGACCGTTTTCTGAGCAAGACTTTGAAGGACGGCGACCTGGGCGTGTTTCGCACGCGAACCACAATCGTGCTGGGCACGACCAAAGAAACGGCAAGGTTGCCGACCAGCGCCGAGGATTGAGAGACGGCGGAAGTGGCCTACGGTATTCTCCGATCCCATTTCGGGTGAGCCTCACTTGACACACCCAGCAATGCGGCCTACACTACGGAGTTTTTAGATAGCCCCGAAATTTTCTTTAGTGGGGCGGGACTCACATGGACAAGAAAAGGCTCGACTACTACAAGAAGAAATTACTCACCCGGCGCGAAGAGCTGCTGAAGACGATCGCGCGTACGGCAGAAGAAGGCAGGTTGGCCGACGAGGATCCTACCGTGGACCTGGCCGACAAGGCCGCCAATTCCTACACCAAGGAATTTCTGTTCGGCATTTCCAATACCGACCGCAGCATCCTCAACCTGATTGACGCGGCGCTGAAGCGCATCCAGAACGAGGAATACGGCGTCTGCGCGAACTGCCAGGAAGAGATGCAGCAGAAGCGTCTCGAGGCCGTGCCGTGGGCCAAGCACTGCATCACCTGCCAGGAAAAGGCAGAAAAGGGCCAGCTATAGAGTCCGATCTTTTTACCCCAAGCTAGATTGATCATCGAATATCCGTGGAGCAGACCCTGCCGGGACACGGCAGCCTCGGCAGGCAGCCGGCTGGTCCGCTTTTCCGGCCCATTTCCAGAGCTCATGCAGTGGTTGACGGGCAAGAACGGCTTTTATTAACAGAGCGTGAACGCAAGGCTGCGATTCGTGGTGCTTTTGCCACATGTCCAAGCAGCCAAGTTGACAACAGACGCGTCTTACTGGTAGATGATGTAATGACGACTGGCGCGGCGCTTTGCAGCAAGGCGTTGCGCGAAGCGGGCGCTACTGGGGAGTCCTCCATAACCGTGGCCCGAGCAGTTGTTCGGAACCCGCAAAAAGTCGGCAGATAGAGCTGGCTTGAGGTACGCGCGATGAGCGCAGTGCGAAAAGAGGGTGTAGGTGCCCGCCGATTCGCTGCAGCGAACTCGGCCAGTTCGGCTGTGCCTACCAGCGAGACTCCCGCAGACAGTAGATTCCACAATTCGGCGATGCCCCGCCGGGCTTCCCTCATGCAGGAGCCGGTGCTGGTGCTGAATGCCACCTACGAGCCCATCAACGTGACGGCAGTACGGCGCGCAATGGTGCTGCTGCTGAAGGGCGTGGCGCAAGCCGAGGAAGTGCACGGTTCGGAAGTACACTCTGCGGCCCATGTGCACAAGGTGCCGTCCGTGATTCGCCTTCTCGCCTATCGCCACATTCCGCAGCAGAGCCGCGCGCTTTCGCGGAAAAACATTCTGCTGCGCGACCGCAACACCTGCCAGTTCTGCGGCACGGTGTTTCCGAGTTCGGAGTTGACGCTCGATCACGTCGTGCCGCGTTCGCGCGGCGGCCGGTCGTCCTGGGAAAATCTGGTGGCCTGCTGCTACCGCTGCAACAACAGCAAGGGCGACCGTACGCCCGAGGAAGCCGGTTTCAAGCTGGCGCGCCGGCCTAGACCTTTTACACTACATACTTCCCGGCAGTTGATGCGAATGATCGGCCATCGCGACGAGCGTTGGCGTAAGTACTTGTTTTACTGAGTTTTCCCGGCTGCCACCTGCCCCCCGCAAAAAATTTTTCGTTTTGAGGAAACCTTTTTTGCTGGCATACATCTAAACTAACAAAACCACTTCGAGGACACACCCCGGGAGGCAGTTGGGACCAAAATCCCAACTGCTTCTCTCCTTTTAGGGCCGCTTTTTTCTCGATCCAGCCGTGCCGTAAAGGCAGCCCCGCGTTCCCGCGCATCGCGTCGCGTTTTTCGCTCCTACTTTTTCGTGCCGCACGCGGCGATATCCGGGCTTCCGCCCAAAAACACCACCGGATCGAACTCCTGGCGGGCGAACCAGCCGCGTACTTCTTCCTGCGAATGAAAGTGCACGAATTCGGGAGAAAGCGTGTCGTAGAAAGAGTAGGCCGTCGAAGCAAGCCGATGCCTTACCTGCGACAGCTGAAATATTTCGCGCATCTTGTTCAGCAGGTGCAGAGGGAGCGCAAGGCTCCATGATAGGGCGTAGAGAGCGGCCGATGGCAGTAAGTAAGGCTTGCGCAGAATTTTGCGGGCCAAACGATACGGCGTCGTGACCCGGTCCGAGTAAAGCCAGACGTACAATTTTCCCCGGGGCTTCACCAGGCGCGAAAGACTCGCAAAACTGCACGCGGTGTCCGGCGTGTGGTGAATCACGCCTTCGCTCCATACCAGGTCGAAGGAGCGCGAACGGAACGGCGGCAGCGACAAGTCGGCCTGCACGATGTGGACATTGGGGATTTCGCGACAACGCGCGAAGGCCACCTGGGCTGCGTCGCTAAAATCGAGTCCGATCACGGTGGCGCGCGGAGCGGCGCGGCCGAGGTCCGCCGTCAATTCGCCTGATCCGCATCCGGCATCAAAAATCATGACATCGCGCAGCGCCGCCAAGTCTTCTAAGCCGAAGGCTCTGCGAAAATCCTGTAGGCATTCGGCGCGGCTCTTGCTGTAGATCAGGCCGCGCTCAAAACTTCCCCGGCTGTGCAGCTGCCACTGTTTGCCGAACGATTTTTGCGTCCGCGTGGCGGGAGCAGCTGCCCGCAGCATGCGCGGAACGCCAGAATCCACTGTGAAGCTGGCCGGACACTGCGTGCATGCCAGGTCTCCGGACATCACTTCCCCGTTCTCGGCGCGTCCGCTCCTTACCTGAAGCGCGCCTACGCATTCGGGACACCGCAGAAATTCGAGCAGGGACTCTCGCATGAAATCATCCTCGCAGGAAAAGTTGGGGCTGGTGGGATCGTACAGGCAGGGCGGTCGTCAGCCGAAGTTTCGCGTAGGGCGGCCTGCGAGGTCAAGCGGCAAATAGCATAAGCGCTGGGAAATTTTTCCTCTTCCGTTTACGGCGCAAAACTGCGCAGGGCCGTCTGTTCGTCGGGAAATTCCTGAAAAACTTGCGACAAGTGCGTGACTTTCAGGATTTCTTCGACCCGCGGCGCCAAACCGACCACTCGCATGGCACCGCCCTGCTTGACGACGGCGACGTAGATGCGCGCCAGTTCGCCGATGCCGGAGCTGTCCAAATAGTTCAGCTCGCTCAGGTTCAGCAAAATATTGTTTCGCTTTTCGCACAACAGCGATTGCACGGAATCGCGGAGGGCGCGCACTTCAAAAAACGTCAGATGTCCGGAAACATCGACCAGCGCAACATTGCCCTGCTGCCGGATCTTTACGGAAAAGCTCACGATGAGTAACCTTTCGGATCGTTTTGCGATTATAACCCGCCGACACAGGAAAGGTCGCGGCCGTGCCCGCGCGCTCGAGGCGCTGGCGCAGGACCACGCGGAGTCAGCGTCGCCCGCCGTCCGCCAGTTCCCACGGGTGATATCTTGTGGGTGAAAAACTAACGGAGCAGGAAGTCGGCTATCGGGTGAAACGCAGGGCGGGGCGATTCAATATAGCATTCTCGGGCTCGTTTCGAGAACGGCACCGGAATGTTCCCCGCCGCTGCTAGCGGGAGGTCGGCGCGAATTGCAGGCCGGCAATCTGCACCACGGGCATCTGCATGTTCCAGGAAGGCGGCACGTGATCGAAGGAAACCTGAAAATGCGCCGTCGCGCCGGGCGAGAGCGCTGCCGAGGCGCCGCCAAGAATCGGACGGCTCTCGCGCAGCGCGATCTGGTTCATGTCATCGCGAAACTCGATGATCACTTCGATTCCCGCCAGCGTTCGTTCGCCCGTGTTCTGGACCTCGCCGTCCAGGTATTTCACCTTCTGATGCAGAAAATTCTCCGCCTCGCTCATGGCAAAATTTCCGAATTGCAGTTTCGCCGCATAGGCTTGTTCGGCCGCTCCGAACGGCAGCTGCCGTTTGACGGAGCTGGGCGTTGGCACGGGTCCACGAAAGAACAGCAGGTACATCGCCGCTACGCCGAACAACGTGGCCAGCGCGATCACCGCGGGGTGGCGGAAGATCCCGTCCGACGCCTTCTGCGGCGCCGGCAATGGCGATTCAAACCCTTCCTGCATTTTTCTTCCCGTTCAGCGGCCGAGCGATAGCCGGTGGATCAGCGGCTCGGGCAGGTTGGCATCGTACATGCGCTCCTGCACCGCAGAAATATCATACGGTACGCGCCAGAATTCGACGACGTTGTGATCGAAGTCTGCGATGGCAAAAGCGGCGCGCGGATCGCCGTCGCGCGGCTGACCGATGGAACCCGGGTTTAGCAGGTATTTGTATCCCGGCTCCACATGCAGGGCCGAAAAAGACTCGGAGGATCGCGGCCGCAAGGGCAGCAAGGCTATATCGCTTCCGTGATAGGAAAAGCCGCCTTGATGATGAGTGTGCCCGAAAAAACTGAGCGCGGTCGAAGCATCGAGCAATCCTTCCAGAGCCTGCGCTGGGGTGAACACGTACTCATCCTCGTCCTGGAAGGCGCCGTGTATCAGCACCACTCCCTGCGCCTTTCGCGGACCCGCCGGTAGGGCGGCGAGCCATTGCAGCAGTTCGGGAGACAGCACTTCGCGCGTCCAGTCCACTGCCAATTTGGCCACCGGATTGAAATCTTCCGAGCTCATGATTCCCGCAACGGCCTTGTCGTGGTTTCCGCGAATAACTTCCTGTGTCACGGCCTGCAGTTTTTCAGAAACTTCCACCGGATCGGGCCCGTAGCCGACCACGTCGCCCAGGCACACCGCGGCATCCCATCGCCCGGAAGCCGCAGCCAGTGCCGCTTCAAAGGCCGTCAAATTGGCGTGGAGATCGCTGAGGATCAGCAGTCGCATTCCACAGGTCCAGAAAGCGCCACTGAGTATAGTGGAACACGCCCGGCGATGCACGGCACGCGACACCAATTGCGGCGGGAATGATGAATACGTGACGCGTTAGGAACCATTTTGGCTCGCGATATTCGCTAAATTTAGCAACAATTCACCGGTTACGCCGCGTTACATTTTCCTTTTCTTGTCTTCATTTTGTTTCATTGCCCACCGTGCGCCAACTTCCGCGAAAAACTTTGCCGCGTACGCGAAACATTCCGGCGCCAGCACTCGTCTATACGGGTGCGGCCGATTCTGGGGCTGTACAAGTTTGAGACAGAAAAACCCCGCGGTGGCAGCCGCGGGGCGTTTTGACACGCACATTTTTCCGGCGGTTAGTCCAGAAACTTTGGTGTCGTGCGGGAATCTACTCGCACTGGCGGCGCGTGTCAACTGTCTTCAGACCCCATCCCCTCGGCTCATTTTCCTAACTTGAGCGAAAGGGAACCAGCTGCTCAAGGCGGCTGGATAGGTGACACGCATGAAAGTTCATTCCGTTTCTCGGATCGCGGCGCTCCTCGTTGCACTCGCAATGGTAGTGCCGGCTTTTGCCAAGCCGTTTACCAAGACCATCAGTCTTTCTCAGGCCGCCAAATTCGGCAAGGCTTCGCTGCAGGCCGGCGAATACCTGCTCTCGATCGACGGCAACAAAGCCACGGTGCAAAAAGGCAAGAACACCATCGCCGAATCCGAAGGTCGCTGGGAAGAGCGCGACTCCAAGTCGGACTACACTTCCATCCTGGTCGGCGAAAACGGCCAGGTTCGCGAAGTTCGTTTCGCCGGGCAGAAGAAGGTCTTTGTATTCAGCGAATAGTTCGAGCGAGGTTCGACCGACTCCACTCGACGCGAAAGCGGAAGCCCTTGTTCGTCCCGGGCTTTCCGCTTTCGCTTTCGTTTCTAGCCGCTTTCCTAGGGGCGATTCCGTCCACGTGAAGCCGTTCAGCGAATCAGCATGCAATCGCCGTAGCTGTAGAATCGGTAGCCTGCGGCGACGGCATGCCGATAGGCGCCCAGCACATGTTCTCTTCCCGCAAAAGCGCAGACCAGCGCTAGCAGCGTCGATCGCGGCAGGTGAAAATTCGTCAGCAATCCTTCGACAACGCGGAAAGCGTAGCCGGGCGTAATGAAAATTCGTGCTTCGGCGCGTCCTTCGACCGGCAGCCCGCCCGCGCGGCGCGCCGAGTCTTCGAGCGCCCGCACCACGGTGGTTCCGATGGCAACGACCGGTCTCGCCGCCTTTCGCGCCCGGCCGATGGCTGCGGCCGTTTCCGCCGGAATCTCGTAGGCTTCCTCATGCATGACGTGGGCTTCGAGAGTGTCGCCGTGGATCGGTTGAAACGTTCCGAGTCCTACGTCGAGCGTGATTTCGCAGGTTTCAATTCCCTTCCGACGCAGCTCGTCGATGACCCGCTCGGAAAAATGCAGGCCGGCCGTCGGCGCCGCGACCGCTCCGGGCTGTTTCGCAAACACGGTCTGATACCTCTCGCGGTCCGCATCTTCATCTTCGCGCTCGATATAGGGCGGCAGCGGAACATGTCCCAGCCGTTCGATGTGTTGGCTGCAGGTCTTCTCGTCGCGGCTTGAAAATTGCACCGTCCGCAGTCCCAGCTGGCCTCGCGAGCAGATTTCGGCCTCCAGTTCGCCAGTGCCAAAGACGACTCGCTCTCCGACCGGCAGTTTTCGCCCCGGCCGTACCAGCGCCTCCCACCGGTCCGCCCCGAGCGGTTTGGTCAGAAATACTTCCACCACGCCGGTCAGATGTTCCCGCCGGGTCGATTTTGAAGGCGGCTGCGAATGCAGCCCCGCGCGCCTGCCGAGCAGCCGCGCCGGGATCACCCGGGCATTGTTGAATACCAGCAGCTCGTCGCCGCGGAGGAGTTGGGGCAGCTTGGTGAAGTGCGCATCGGTCCAAGCGCCGCTCCGGCGGTCGAGCATCAGCAGGCGCGAGGCATCCCGTGTTTCCGGCGGCCGCTGCGCTATCTGCTCGCCGGGAAGCTCGTAGTCCAGTTCGTCGACTCGCACAGCCGAGAGTGTAGCGCAGGCCGGTCAAGGATGAAAAAGCGGCCGCTTCCTGAACATCGGGGAGCCAGGGTCGCGAGCCCGAAGGCTTCTGCAAGGGCAAGAAGGCTGCCATATTTCCTGTATCTTATAGAACATGAATCGCTTATACGAGCGGCGACGAGGGGCAACTTTATAGTTGACAACGATAGACGCATATTTTATTATTGCGTCGTTGTAAGTTTAGGGAGGTGCCATCCATCATGGCTACATTAGATCGTTGGGAGCCGTTCCGCGGCTCGTATGATTCGCAGCTGAACCGCTTGTTCAGCGATTTCTTCGGCCGTACGTCGCAGGAACAGAACCTGACGCCGTGGGTGCCCGCAGTGGACATCCTCGAAAACGAGCATGAGCTCGTGGTCAAGGCCGACCTGCCGGACATCAAACCGGAGGAACTGGACATTCGCGTCGAGAACAACATTCTGACCATCCGCGGCGAGCGCAAGTTCGAGAAGGTCGCACGCTCGGCTGGCGCCGGCGAAAAGGCGGAGGACAAGAACTATCTGCGCGTCGAGCGCAGCTATGGCTCGTTCGCCCGCAGCTTCTCGCTTGCCAATACGGTCAACACCGAGGCCATCCAGGCCGACTACAAAGACGGTGTGCTGACGCTCAGCATCCCGAAGCGCGAGGAAGCCAAGCCGAAGCAGATCAAGGTGAAGGTGGGCGGGACAGCCGCCGCCGCTGCCGCGCGGTAATCGCCGCCCGGTCGGAGATTCGCCGGGGTCAGAAGTCAGGAGTAGCATGGGGCTGGCCGCGCGCCGGCCCCTTTTCCGAATCAGGGAGCAAGTTTGATGCTGCGTTTTGAAAAATTAACGGTGAAGGCGCAGGAGGCGCTGCAGGCGACCAATGAAGTCGCCGCGCGTCACGAGAATCAAGAGATTGCGCCGCTGCATCTGCTGGCGGCCTTGGTCAGCCAGGCCGACGGTGTCGTGCCTCCGCTGCTGGCGCGTCTGGGCATCCGCAAAGAAGCGCTGGTGCAGGAGCTCGACCGCGAAATCGGCCGTTTACCGCGGGTTCACGGTTTCTCCGAACAGCACATGGGCCGTGCGCTCAACGACGCGCTCGAGCGCGCCTTTAAGGAAGCCGACAACTTCAAGGACGAATACGTCTCGACCGAACATCTTTTTCTGGGCGTCGCCAGCCTCGACCGGGACCCCGCCGGCCAGCTGCTGAAAAAACTAGGGGCGTCGCACCAAGCCATCTTGCAGGCGCTCACCGGCGTGCGCGGCTCGCAACGGGTCACTTCGCAAAATCCCGAGGCCACCTACGAAGCGCTGGAGAAATACGCCCGCGACTTGACCGAACTCGCGCGCAAGTCGAAGCTCGATCCGGTGATAGGCCGCGACGAGGAGATTCGCCGCGTCATGCAGATCCTGGCGCGCCGCACCAAGAATAATCCCGTGCTGATCGGCGAGCCCGGCGTCGGCAAAACCGCCATCGTCGAAGGGCTGGCGCAGCGCATCGTCTCCGGCGATGTGCCCGACGTTTTGAAAACCAAGCGCCTGGTGGCGCTCGACCTGGCGGCGCTCGTCGCCGGCGCGAAATTCCGCGGTGAATTCGAAGATCGTCTGAAGGCCGTGCTCAAGGAAATAGCTCAAGCCGAAGGCCAGGTCATTCTGTTTATCGACGAGCTGCACACGCTGGTCGGCGCGGGCGCCGCGGAAGGCGCGATGGACGCCTCCAACATGCTCAAGCCCGCTCTCGCCCGCGGCGAGCTGCGCGCCATCGGCGCGACCACTCTCAACGAATACAAGAAGTACATCGAAAAGGACCCCGCGCTCGAGCGCCGGTTTCAACCCGTTCTGGTGGAGGAGCCCACGGTCGAAGACACGATCGCCATCCTTCGCGGTCTGAAGGATCGCTACGAAGTGCATCACGGCGTGCGCATCAAGGACGCGGCCATCCTCGCCGCCGCCACCCTTTCGCACCGCTACATCTCCGACCGCTTCTTGCCCGACAAGGCCATCGACCTCATAGACGAAGCCGCAGCCAGCCTGCGCATGCAGATCGATTCCCTGCCCACCGAAATCGACGAAATCGAGCGCCGCATCCTGCAGCTGGAAATCGAGCGGCAGGCCCTGCTCAAGGAAACCGATCCGCATTCCAAGGAGCGACGCGCGCAAATCGAAAAGGAGCTTGCCGCCCTCAAAGAAGACTCGAGCGGCAGAAAAGCGCGCTGGCAAGCGGAAAAGCAGGCCATTTCGCGCATCCGCAAGCTCAAAGAGCAGATTGAACAGCTCAAGGCCGAGGAGCAGCGCTATGAACGCTCGGGCGAACTCGCTAAGGTCGCCGAAATCCGCTACGGGAGGATTGCCGCCGCGGAGGCGGAGCTGAAAAAAGCGCAAGACGACTTCGCCGCGATGCAGAAAGACGCGCCCATGCTCAAGGAGGAGGTCGACGAGGAAGACATCGCGAAGCTGGTCAGCAAGTGGACCGGCATTCCGGCCGGCCGCTTGATGGAGGGCGAGGCGCAAAAGCTCGTCCACATGGAGCAGCGTCTTGGCCAGCGCGTCGTCGGCCAGGACGACGCTCTCGGCCGCGTGGCGAATGCCGTTCGCCGCAGCCGTGCCGGCCTATCCGACACCAAGCGCCCCATCGGCTCGTTCATCTTCCTGGGCCCGACCGGCGTCGGCAAGACCGAACTGGCCCGCGCGCTTGCCGAGTTCCTCTTCGACGACGAAAAGCTCATGATCCGCATCGACATGAGCGAGTACATGGAGAAACACAGCGTCTCGCGACTGATCGGCGCGCCCCCGGGCTACGTCGGCTACGAAGAAGGCGGCCAGTTGACCGAACAGGTGCGGCGTCATCCGTACTCGGTCGTGCTTTTCGACGAAATCGAAAAGGCGCATCCCGACGTCTTCAACGTGCTGCTGCAGATTTTGGAAGACGGCCGGCTCACCGACGGCAAGGGCCGCACCGTGGATTTTCGCAACACGGTCCTGGTCATGACCAGCAACGTCGGTTCGACCGCGATTTTCGAACTGGCCGCGCAGAACCCGGAGCGGGCCCGCAAGGAAGCGATGGAAGCTTTGCGCGCAGCCTTTCGGCCGGAGTTCATCAATCGCATCGACGAAATTGTGATCTTCAATCCGCTCGGCAAGGCGCAGCTTGAAGGCATCGTCAAGCTGCTGCTCAAGAATGTCGAGAAGCTGCTCGAGGAGCGAAAAATCGGCCTCGAGCTCACGCAGAAAGCCCACGAGCTGTTGCTCGAGGAGGGCTACGATCCTGCTTATGGCGCGCGGCCTTTGCGCCGCACCATCCAGCGCCTGATCCAGGACCCGCTGGCGCTTGAGATCCTCGAGGGCAAGATTCTGCCGGGCGACCACGTTCGCGTGGACCGCGACGGCAAAAACGATAGCATGCGCTTTGAGCGCTCGGGCGCGCACGGGCGCAGGCAACCGGCCGCGGCAGCCGGAATCTAATAGCCTAGGGAGCGAGGTCGCCGCCTGGCTCGATTTTCACGGTGAAACGACAATGAAAGTTTTGCGCACGGCTTTTCTGCTGACCGCACTGACCCTGGTGTTGCTGATGCTCGGCAATGCCTTCGGCGGACCCAACGGAATAAAAATGGGCCTGGGCATTGCCTTGGTCATGAACGCTTTTGCTTATTTTTTTTCGGACAAAATCGCGCTGTGGTCGAGCGGCGCCCGGCCCGTTTCGCGCGAACAGTTGCCGCGCTTCTATGAAGTCGTCGAGCGTCTCGCGGCCAAGGCCAACTTGCCGGTTCCGAAGCTGTACATCGTTCCGGAGCCGGCGCCCAACGCTTTTGCCACCGGCCGCAATCCGCGCCACGCATCGGTCGCCGTTACAGAAGGTTTGCTCCAGCTGATGAACGACGATGAACTTGAAGGCGTTATCGCGCATGAGCTATCACACGTCCGCAATTACGACATCCTGATCAGCTCGATCGCGGCGACCATCGCAGGCGCCATCACCTACATGGCGAGAATGGGCTACTGGGCCAGCCTTTTCGGGTACGGCGGCGGCAGCCGCGATAACGAGCGCGGCGGTGGCGGCGGCCTGACCGGAATCCTCATGCTCTTCCTGGCACCGGTGGCCGCGGCGATGCTGCAGTTAGGCATTTCTCGTCAGCGCGAATACGCGGCCGACGAAACGGGCGCGCGCATGGTCGGCCAGCCTTACGGCTTGATCAGTGCCTTGCAGAAGCTGGGGGCCTACAACCAGCGCATTCCGAGCTCGATTCCGCAAACCACCGCGGCGCTTTGCATCGTCAAACCGCTGTTTGGCGGCGGGGTGGGCTCGGTATTCGCCTCGCTCTTCAGCACTCACCCCCCGCTTGAGGACCGGATCGCTGCACTTCGCCAAATGACCATTACACGGCAGGGCTGAGCCGACGACGGGCACTTTGCTGCGAAATTCTTTCGTCGCAATCGTTTACTTGCCCGGCTCGATCGACGCTTTGCCTTTTCGTTTCAGACACATGCGCGGCGACCGTGAATTTCTGGCTTTGGCCTCTCACATGCACTCTTACCTTGCGTTGTTACCGCCGCCAGCTGGGTTACTGAGGGTTCATTGGTATGAGTTGCCGCGACACTATCCATTTGATTTGCTGGTACTTAGAGGGAAAACTAGCTCCTACGGTTTCGAGAGATATCGAGGAGCATCTGAACGGCTGTTCGAACTGCCAGTTGGTCCTGAAGGCCGCTACCAGTACGCTCGACCACTATTTTGAGCCGGCAAAGGGTCCTGACGCCGCGATTGAGCTCCGCGCGTCCTGACCGTACTTCGCCAGAACTTACACGAAACAAGGTATTTAGGGGATCCCGTGGATCCCCTATTTTTCTTTCCACAGGCCCCGATTTGCCCGCTTGTGAGTGCCGTGTAAAATTCAGCAAAAATTACAGGGAAGCAGGTAACTCGGTAATCTTTACTAGTACTGGTACTGTTTCACCGCGCGGGTTTCGCGATCCACCCCCGTGCTAAATACAGGTTCCGCTTGGATTTAGGACCAGCCCACCTCAGAAAGCTTCTTTGGCGAGGGGTATGCTCGTTCTGACCACTACAGGAGATAGTCAGCGAGATTCAGGGGTTGTGATGATCAATCCCGACTCCAAAGGAGAATAGAGTTCATGAGCGAATACCAGGATTCAAATCCCACGACGGCGGCAGGTACGCCTCGGTGGGTCGGCTTGGCGATAGCCGTTTTGGGAGCGCTGTCGTTGCTTGGTTTGGGCGTGGGCTGGAGCGCCATCAATCACGCCAACAGCCTGGAGCAGTCGACGCAAGCCTCACTGAAGCAGCAGAACGACGCGTTGGGCCAGCGCTTGGCGAAGGCTGAAGACGAGAATCAGCAGCTCGAGAGCGACTTGAAGGTGGTCACCAACAAGCTAAACGTGACCCAATCGGACTTGATCGCGGCCCGCAAGCAGACCAAGGCCACGGCGCTGAACTATAACAAGAAGCTCGAAGAGCTTGGCACGAACGTCAACACGCAACTCGCCGGCAAGGCGAGCAGCGATGACGTTACCAAGCTCGGCGGCGACGTCAGCGGCGTGAAGAACGATCTCGACGCTACCAAGAACAATCTCCAGATGGCCCGGAGCGAAATGGGCACCCTCATCGCCCGCAACCACGACGAAATCGATCAGCTGCGCCGCATGGGCCAGCGCGACTACTTCGAGTTCACCGTCACCCGCAAGGCCGGCGCGCAGAAAGTCGGCGCCGTGCAGGTCGAGCTGAAAGACACCAACATCAAGAAGAACCAGTTCACCATCAACGTGCTGGCCGACGACAAGAATTTCGAAAAGAAGAACCGCTCCGTCAACGAGCCGATCTTCTTCTACACCGGCGGCAGCCGTCAGCCCCTTGAGTTGGTCATCAACAAGGTCAGCAAGTCCACGGCCAGCGGCTATTTGAGCGTGCCCAAGAATGCCGGAGCCGCAGCGGAAACCTCATCCAACACCGGAACCGGCCAGTAACCGTCGGCCTGAAAAGTTTGTGCCCTTCCGAGGGGGCGCAAAACCGCGGGGGGATTCGCAAGGATCCCCCTTTTCCTTTTAGCGGCTCATCCGGTCCGGCCGCGACATCGTATTTACACACGAGGTTCTGGACACCCTCCGGGCCCTGTGCCAAGCTAACGGCCTAGGTTTGGGGGAGTCTAAACCGGGTTCGGGATTCGAGCTCCGCCAACCGGCCCGCTTGCGAATCCTCAGCAGCTCACGCAGTCATCTGGAGGGAGAGAAATGAAAGTTAGACTTGCAACCATTACCGCAGCGACCCTGTTTGCCGCCGCTTTGACCATGGCCGCCGATGGCAGCTGGACCGGCTGGATTTCCGACAGCCAGTGCGGCGCCAAGGGCGCGAACGCCAAAGCCGGCGAATGCACCACCAAGTGCGTCAAGGAACACGGCGCCAAGTACGTGTTCGTGAACGACGCGGACAAGAAGATTTACGCCATCGATGATCAGGACAAAGTAGCGGCTCACGCCGGACATCACGTCACGGTGAAGGGCGCCGCGAGCGGCGACTCCATCAAGCTCGCCAGCATCGAAATGGCAGCTGATAAGGGCATGTAAGTTTCCGCCGATCGGATTTGCCGGCGCGGGCGGATTCCATCCGCCCGCCGTGTTTTTACTGCGCACAATTTCCAGTAGGTTTTCCGCGCCCGGTTTCTCATCTTCACGGAATCCGCTACGATACACTGGACATGTCCACGAAGCTTCTGCACGTCCACAAAGCCATCACGCCCAAAGGAGAAATCGCCGACGCGGGCATTCTCGTCCGCGACGGTGAAATCGAGTCCATCGGCCCGCGCGCCGAAGTGACATTGCCGGCCGGCGCGCAGGAGGTGCGCGCCCGGGACTCCACCGCCATTCCCGGTTTCATTGACGTGCACATCCACGGCGCCGGCGGACGCGACGTGATGGAAGGAACGGGCGACGCGCTCTCCACCGTTACCGCGAAGCTCGCTCAGTTCGGCACCACGTCTTTGCTGGCCACCACGGTTACCGCCGACGCGGACGACACGGTTCGCGCGGTTGAAGGCATTTCAAGCTACATCTCGACCCAGCACGAGACCTCCGAGCCGCGCGCGGAAATCCTGGGCATCCACTTTGAAGGACCGTTCCTCAGCAAAGAGCGCCGCGGAGTTCACCGCAGCGAATTCCTGCAGCTTCCCTCCTCGGACTATCTGCAGCGGCTGCTTCATGCGGCAGCCGGCAACGCGCGCATTCTCACCATCGCACCCGAACTCATCGGCGCCATGCCCTGTATCGACGCGGCCCGCAGCCTCGGCATGGTGGTTTCGATCGGCCACACCGATGCGACCTACGAACAGGCTCGCGCTGCGGTCGCCCACGGCGCCCACCATGCCACCCACGTTTACAATGCCATGCGTCCTTTTACCCATCGCGATCCCGGCGTGATCGGCGCGGTGCTCACCACGCAGGAGATCACCGCGGAGTTGATCGCCGACGGTATCCACGTCGACGAAGTGGCGATGAAAGTGTTGCTGCAAGCTAAGGGAGCGGACGGAGTTGTCCTCATCAGCGACGGCCTTTCCGCAACCGGCATGCCCGATGGCCAATACATGCTGGGCGGGATGGAAGTGACGGTCAGCGGCGGAGTTTGCCGAAGCACCGCCGAAGGCCGGCTCGCTGGCAGCACGCTTACGCTCGATCGCGCGCTGCGCAATGTGGTGCAGCTCGGCGTGCCCTTCGCCGGAGCCGTACAGATGCTCACGCTGAACCCGGCCAAGGTCCTGGGAATCGAATTCAAGAAAGGCGCGCTGCGCTCAGGCGCCGACGCCGACATTGTCCTGCTCAACGAGAGTCTCGAAATCACGCAAGTCTGGGCGCGCGGCGTCGCCGTCCACTGAGCCGCCGGGCAGGCAGGGTGGCAGGGGTGTTATTTTCGCGCGGGGCCTGATTTCATCAGCGATTCAGATGGAAGGGCAGTTTCAATTCGTGCGCCAGCTTGACGGGATTGAACGGGCTGCAGGCGAAAAAGTGCTGGCCGTTCTGGATGGTAGGAACCTTGCGCCGGCCGTTGTTGACGCGCAACACCAGATCCTCCGCGTCGGGATCTTCTTCGATGTTGATCTCGCGAAATTGCACGCCGTGGTCCTTCAGAAAGTTCTTGGCGCGCCGGCAATCCGGGCACCAGGTCGTGCTGTAAATCACCACGGGATCCATCAGATTTTTCGGCTCATTCATTAGATGCGGGCTACCGGCTAGTGGACTGTCGCAATGTTCACAGGCTGCCGCTTGGAAACCACTTGGATTCTGACCAGCGCCCGTGCCAGCGCCAAAGTCGCGCGATCCCAGTCGACATCTTCGCCGCCCTTGGCGATGCGTTCCTCTGCCCGTTTCATGGCCGCTTGCGCCCGGGCCACATCAATGTCCTCGGCGAACTCCGCGGTTTCGGCCAGAAGCGAAACCCGGTCGGGCAAGACCTCCGCGAATCCGCGGATGACCGCCAGCAGCCCGGTTCCTCCGCCGGTGGTGCGATAGGTCAACTCGCCGACGCCAAGCTCGGTAATCAGCGGCGCGTGGCCCGGCAGAACGCCCAAATAACCGTCCGCTCCGGGCAGAGTCACTTCGGTGACGGTTTCTTTGAGGATTTGCCGCTCCGGCGTGACGATCACGAGTTGAATTCGGTCAGGTAGCATTCGCCGTTATGCGCTCGCCTTCATCTTTTCGGCCTTGGCCAGTGCTTCTTCGATGGTGCCGACCATGTAGAACGCCTGCTCCGGAATGTCGTCGTACTTTCCTTCGACGATTTCGCGGAAGCTGCGCACGGTGTCTTCGATCTTGACGTACTTGCCTTCGAGGCCGGTGAACTGCGCCGCCACGAACATCGGCTGCGACAGGAACTTTTCGATCTTGCGCGCGCGGGCCACGGTGCGCTTGTCTTCGTCGGACAGTTCTTCGATGCCGAGAATGGCGATGATATCCTGCAGGTCCTTGTAGCGCTGCAGAATCGATTTAACCGAACGCGCGACGGTGTAGTGCTCCTGGCCCACGATGCGCGGATCAAGAATGCGGGAATAACTGGCCAGCGGATCGACAGAGGGATAGATGCCGCGCTCCACGATCTGACGGGAAAGGTTCGTCGTTGCGTCCAGGTGGGTAAACGTCGCCGCAGGCGCCGGGTCGGTGTAGTCGTCGGCGGGCACGTAAATCGCCTGCACCGAGGTGATGGAGCCGGACTTGGTGGAGGTGATGCGCTCCTGCAGTTCGCCGATTTCCGTGTTGAGGTTCGGCTGATATCCGACGGCCGAAGGCATGCGGCCGAGCAGCGCCGAAACTTCCGATCCCGCTTGCACGAAACGGAAAATGTTGTCGATGAACAGCAGTACGTCCAGATGTTCCTGATCGCGGAAGTATTCCGCCACGGTCAAGCCGGTGAGGCCAACGCGCAGACGCGAACCGGGCGGCTCGGTCATCTGGCCGTACACCAGCGCGCAGCGCGACTTCTCGGTGTTACCCGGCGTGATGACGCCGCCTTCGGACATTTCCAGCCAAAGGTCGTTGCCTTCGCGCGTGCGTTCGCCCACGCCCGCAAAGACCGACAGGCCGCCGTGCTTCATGGCGACGTTGTGAATCAGCTCGAGGATCAGAACCGTTTTGCCGACGCCCGCGCCGCCGAACAACCCGATCTTGCCGCCCTTCACATACGGCTCCATCAGGTCCACCACCTTGATGCCCGTTTCGAACATTTCCAGCGTGGTGGACTGTTCTTCGAGCTTCGGCGCCGGCCGGTGAATCGGGTAGTAGGTCTTGGCATCGATGGGTCCCAGCTGGTCCACCGGTTTGCCGAGCACGTTCATCACGCGGCCGAGCGTCGGGCGACCCACCGGCACCTTGATCGAGTCCCCGGAGTCCAGGGCCTTCATGCCGCGGACCATGCCTTCAGTCGGCTCCATCGCCACCGCGCGGACGCGGCCTTCACCGAGGTGCTGCTGCACTTCGGCCGTGACGTCCAGCGGCTCCGGCAGGTTGTAGCCGTCGCTCGTCACGCGAACCGCGTTGTAGATCGCGGGCAGGTGCCCGTCCTCAAATTGAATGTCGAGCACCGGTCCGATGATCTGAACCACGCGACCGACGCCGGTTTTCTTCTCAGCCATGGTTTCTCCCTACGCGCCGTGCGAAGCGCCACTGACAATTTCGATGATCTCTTTGGTAATCGCCGCCTGCCGGACCTTGTTCATGTGCAGCGTCAACGCCTGGATGACATCTCCGGCGTTGCGCGTCGCGGACTCCATGGCCGTCATGCGCGCCGCGTATTCGGCAGCCGAGGATTCCAGCATAGCGCGAAGAATCTGCGTTTCGACGTACTTCGGCAGAAGTGCGCCGAGCAATTTTTCTGGCGCCTGCTCGTAAATGTAATCTACCTCGGACGCTGGCTCTTTGCCGGCATCGTCCGGCGAACCCGTCTCCGGCTCTACCGGCAGCAGCTTTTCGACTTTAAGATCCGCGGTCATCACGTTCTTGAATTCGCTGAAGATCAAATAGACCGCGTCGATCTCGCCCTTCGCATACAGTTCGCTCACCAGCCCGGCGATTTCGCGGGCCGTCGCGAATTCGACTTTCGCCAGGACGTTCACGTATTCCCCGGCGAACGTGAATCCCGCGCGCCTCAGGGCGTCGCGGCCCTTCTTGCCGACCGGAAGCACGGACAGTTTCTTGTTCTTGGATTGGCGAAGGAACTCGTTGGCCTTGCGCAGGATGTTGGTGTTGAAGGCGCCGGCCAAACCCCGTTCGCCGCTGAGCACAATCGCCAGAATCCGCTCTTCCGGCCGCTTGACGAGCAAGGGATGCTGCGGCTCGTCAATGCGCGCCATGATCGAGCGCAGCATGCGCGCCAGCTCCATGGCGTAGGGACGCGCCGCAAGCGCCGACTCCTGCGCGCGGCGCAGCCTGGCCGCCGCGACGAACTTCATGGCGCGGGTGATCTGCTGGGTGTTCTTCACCGAGCGGATGCGGCGCCGAAAATCGAGAAGTGTGGGCATCGGTGATTACTTGGCCGCTGCCGCCTGCGACGCCGCGAACCGCTCCTTAAACCCGTCCGCGGCCTTCTTGATATCGGCCTTCATCGAATCGTCAAGAACTTTCTTTTCCGCAATGGCCTGCAGAATGCCCGGATGGCTGGTTTCGACAAACTGCACGAATTCCGTCTCAAAGCGGCGCACATCGGCGACGGCGATGTTGTCGACCGTGCCGCTGGTCGCGACCAAGAGAACTAAAACCTGTTTTTCGACCGAGAGCGGAACGTATTGGTCCTGCTTCAGGGTTTCCGTGAGCCGCTGGCCGCGCGCCAGCTGCGCTTGCGTCACCTTGTCGAGCTGATCGGCGCCGAACTGGGCGAAGGCGGCGAGTTCGCGGAACTGCGCCATGTCCAAACGCAGGGTGCCCGCAACCTGGCGCATGGCCTTGATCTGCGCGTTGCCGCCGACGCGGCTGACCGAGATGCCCACGTTAATCGCCGGGCGAATGCCGCCGTTGAACAAGTCCGCCTCCAGATAGATCTGCCCGTCGGTGATGGAAATGACGTTGGTCGGAATGTAGGCCGAAACGTCGCCCGCTTGGGTCTCAATCACCGGCAGCGAAGTGAGCGAACCGCCGCCGAGCTTGTCGTTTAACTTGGCAGCGCGTTCGAGCAAGCGCGAGTGGAGGTAAAACACGTCGCCCGGAAAGGCTTCGCGGCCGGGCGGCCGGCGCAGCAACAACGAAATCTCGCGGTAGGCCTGGGCGTGCTTGGAAAGATCGTCGTAGAAGGTGACCGCGTGCTTTTTGTTGTCGCGGAAATATTCGCCCATCGCGCACGCGGAGTAGGGAGCGATGTACTGCAGCGAGGCAGGCTCGGCCGCCGAAGACGCGACCACAATGGTGTAGTCCATCGCTCCGGCATCGGTCAAATCCTTCACCAACTGCGCAATCGTCGAGCGCTTCTGCCCGATCGCGCAGTAGATGCAGATCATTCCCTGGCCCTTCTGGTTGATGATGGTGTCCAGAATGACGGCGGTTTTTCCGGTCTGGCGGTCGCCGATGATCAACTCGCGCTGGCCGCGGCCGATGGGAATCATGGAGTCGATGGCTTTGATACCGGTCTGCAGCGGCTCGCGCACCGGCTGGCGGTCGAGCACGCCGGGAGCAATGCGCTCGAGCGGATTGCGCAGGGTGGCGACGATAGGGCCTTTATCGTCGATCGGCTCGCCGAGCGGGTTCACCACGCGGCCGATCAGGGCTTCGCCCACGGGCACCGACATGATGGTGTTGGTGCGCTTGACGGTGTCGCCTTCTTTGATTTCGGTGTATTCACCGAGCAGCACGGTGCCGACTTGGTCTTCCTCGAGGTTTAGCGCGATGCCGAATACTTCGTGGGGAAACGCCAGCATTTCGCCGGCCATGACCTTTTCCAGGCCGTGGATGCGGGCGATGCCGTCGCCCACGCTGATGACCGATCCGACCTCCTCGACCGCAACGGTCTGCTCGTAATTCTCGATCTGCTCGCGCAGAATCTTGCTGATTTCGTCTGCCTTGATGTTCGCCATTCCTTCCCAGCTTTCTGTCAATTCCCGCAACCCGCTCTAGCGGGTGGACCTGGTTATCTGAAACTGTTTTGCCCAGCCGCCAGCGGGCAGGCCCGCTTGGTCCAACTATTCGGCGGCGAGCTGCTCGCGCAGTGCATTTAAGCGCTTGCGCAACGACCCGTCGTAAATCGTGTCGCCCACGCGAACCATCGCTCCGCCGAGCAAATGGGCGTCGAGCGAGAACTTGGCCTCGACTCTCTTACCGGTAAGCCGCTCGAGAACCTGCGTCAGCTCTTTTTTCCGCGCCTCGCTGAGCGCGGTCGGCGAGAAAATCTCGGCTTCGGCCACGCCCTGCCGTTCGCGCACCACGTTTTCGAACGACTCGAAGATCTCCGGCAGCAATTGCGTACGCTGGTGGTCGATGACTACAAAGAGGAAATTGCGGACGATCTTGCCGGCCCCGAGACGCGCGGAAATCCGTTCCGCCACCCCGCGCTTTTCCGCCTTGCTGACCGCGGGACTGGCCAGAATATTCCGCAACTCGGTCGATGAAGCGTACGCCGCGGTGAAATCGCCGAGTTGCTGCGTCACCGGAACAGCCGCGCCTCGAGCGAGCGCGATATCCGCGAGCGCATTCGCGTATTGCAGGCTGGCGGACTTCAATTGGGACTCCCTTCGAGACTCTTCACGAAGCCGACGATCAGCTCATCCTGTGTTTGTGGCGTCAGTTGCTTGGCCACCAGCGATTCGGCGCCGTCGACCGCGAGTTTCGCAGCCAGCGCTTTCAGCTGCATTCGAGCTGCGCGCTCGGCAGCTTCCATCTCTGCTTTGGCCGCGATCGCCACTTTTTCGATGTCAGATTTGGCCAGGGCGCGAATGCGCTCCGCTTCGGCGGCAGCGTCCTTCTCGGCTTCGGCGCGAATCGTATGAACTTCTTCTTCCAGGCGCTCCAGGCGCTGTTCGGCGTCTTTTAAGACGCGCTCGGCTTCCGCCTTGGCGGACTGCGCCTTGCTGATCGCGGAACCGATGTTTTTGGCGTTGCCGCGGAACCACGGCGCGGCATTGCGGCGGGCGGCCCACACCAGGGCAATGGCGACGATCGCAAAGTTGACCCACTTGAAAAGCTCGCCGGGCCCCTCGGCTTTCGCGCCACCTTCGACGGCAAACGCCGCGGTCACAAAGACCAGAGGGGAGCCGCACACGAAGAGCGAAGAAAAGATGGACTTGCCAAGGTTCATCGGGCCTCTCGGACGGGCCGTAGGACGCGTGTTGCGATTTCCGAAGCCAGCTGCGCCACGCTGGGTTCGAGATCCTGGCGGGCCAGAGCGAGTTCGCGGGCGACGCGCTCTTTGGCCGCGCCGACTTCCGCAGCGGACTTGGCGCGCGCTTCTTTTAGCTGCGCGGCGCGCTCGTCGAGCAGTTTCTTGCGTGCCGCCTCTTGTTCGACGTACACCCGGGCGCGCGCCTGGCGCAGCGCTTCCTGATACTGCTTGACCTTTTCGGCGGCGGCGGCTTGCGCCGTTTCCGCCGCTTTTTGCGCCCCGATCGAGCGCGCTTCGCGCTCCGCCATCACCGCCTGCAACGGCTTGAAAAACAGCGACTTGAGGATGAGATAGAAAATCAGGATCAGGACGACTGTGGGCAGAGCCCCGAGAAAGAGTTCGCCTAGTTGGAGAACCATATCCATGCGTAGAAATTTGATCCTGAACTGCGGCTGGTAGCCACTTCCCGCACCATAACCCGTGACTGCTGTACGGTTGGCTTCGAGCTGCCGACACGGAAATAGAAGACTAGCATCGCAGCAACGTTCCGTCAACGCGGGCCGCTATGGAAAACCAGCCGCCGGTGCCCGCAAATGCTTGGTTTTAGAGGGGAAATCGCCTACAAATCGCGGTCCGGCGTTCTACGACTTCCTCGGCGCAGGCACAAGATCATAAATATATCGGATGAAGACGTCCGTGTTGTTCCGTCCGACGTTGACGAACAGCGTTTCGCGCAGCTGTTGGTTGCCCTCGAGGACCTCGTAGGACCGTTGGTACTTGTTTCCGCGAGGATCCTTGCCCTCGATCACCAGGCGATACTGGTCCCATTTCGCGTCGAACTGCTGCTGGCTCTGGTCCTTGGACTTTTCAACCTTGCGGCCATCCGTGAATACATTGAACCTGCGATCAAAATCATCGGTGATGTCGATTTCCGGCTCTTTCTGCGCGATGGTCAGCTGTTGCGCGGGCTCGAGAAAGATCTGCATCTGCTGGCGCTCTTCGTCGCTTTCGCGGCCACCCATGCGCGGCCCTCCGTGGCCGCCTCCTCCCGGCCAGCCGCCACCCATTCCCCCGGAGCGCCCGCCGCCTTGCCCGCGTCCGCCGCCGCGCGCTTGTTGCAATTTCTTGCGCGGATCGTCGCTGTCGTCCCGGTTCAGTTTCCAGGTTCCCGCGAGATTCTTGATGCGCGGAGTATCCGGCCTAGGCTGTCTTGCTGGCGCGGGCCCGGAAGGATCCTGGGATGCCGTCCCCGGCAGCGGTCCGGGAGGCGCTTGCGCGTTCGCGTTTGCGGCAAGCGCAAAAGTGGCCAGCGCCAGGAACGCGGCGGCCGCGAGCTCGAACATTCTTACACTTCCGGCAGTCACACCTTACCCCCTCTATTCGGACTTCCCGCAGCGGGCGAGAAAGTTCCCGGCCTCCAGGCAAGCAAGGCATCCGGCGGGTAACCTGCGCCAAGAGTCCTGACTTCGCAGACGGGTGAAAGTGCTCTTCGCTGCTCTAACGGTGGCGCAGGCGCAGCGAGTCCCAGCTGCCGTCGGCAGTCCAGCCGCCGTCGACTGCGAGAGCGTGTCCGTTGATGAAACCGCTGGCCTCGTCATCGGCAAGGAATGCTACCGCGCGGGCAATGTCGTCCGCCGTGGCGAACCTCCCCATCGGCACGCGGCCGGTGATGTCGGCATCGGTATAACCGCCGCCCGCCTGGTCGGTCGCGTCCATTTCGGTTTTGACCCAGCCCGGGCAAACCGCGTTGACGCGGACACCGCGGCCGCCCCACTCCGCGGCGAGTGTGCGCGTAAGGCCGACCAAGCCGTGTTTCGAAGCGTTGTATGCCGCCCGGTCCGCAATACCGAGCAAGCCTGCAACGGACGCAATGTTGATGATGGAGCCTTTGCCCACCGCCAGCATCTTCTTGCCGAAGGTTTGCGCCAGCAAAAACGGCGCGACCAGGTTGACCTCGAGCACGCGTCGATAATCCCGCTCCGCAATGGCTTCGGCGGGCGCGATAAAACTGATGCCGGCGTTGTTGACCAACACGTCCACCCGACCCCAACGCGAATCGACCGCGTGCGCAAATTCCGCGACGGCTTTTTCACTGGTAACGTCGGAGGCGGCACTCAGCACATCCGCGCCGCGGCTTGTAAGTGTCGCTACGGTTTCCGCGGGCGTGCGCAGATCCATCAAGGCCAGCCCGTACCCGCGCTCCGCCAGCACCTCGGCCGTGCGTCGGCCAATTCCCTGCGCTGCGCCGGTAATCACAGCGACTTTCATTCCTGCCGCTCCTCGGAAATTTTCATCCTACAGGCAGGGGGCACGGCAGAACAACTTGGCCGCGGGGAAGGGTGAGAAACCTCGATGCGGGCCAGCAGTTTCGCAGGTGCGAAGGGCTTCGCGAGGTAGTGGTCGGCGCCGATCCGCAGACCCACAACACGGTCGCCCACCGGGGTTTTCCGGGTAAGCATCAAAATCGCTCGGGTCCAGGCCGGTCTGGCCCCTCCAAACCCTTATAAATGCGGTACTTTCGGGATTGCGGGCGGTCGCGTTCGGTAGCAAAACCGCTGATAGGAACCTGCTGGTTTTTTTAATCCTTGGTGCTATACTCCGCCGCAGAAACCGTCCCTACCCCTTGGCAGCCTTCGACCCAACCTGAACCTGCCACCGCGGTTCGGTTCCAACAGGAGGTCAAATGTCGGAATCAACGCTCACGGGACCCGTCCTTTACACGCTGATCGCCTGGGGGATCGTCACCGCTGTATTTCTGGCACTGGTCATTTGGCGCAATTTGCTGGAGAGCCACGAGGACGACCAACTCTTTCTCGATGCCGCAGAAGAACACATGGCCAAAGAACAGCGTGCGCTGGTGCAGCGTATCAACACGCTGTCGAAACCAATCATGATGACCGGCATTCTGGCGGGCATCCTGCTCCTCGCCTCCGGCGGTCTCTGGTTGTATGAGGGGTTGAAGCACTTCTAGTCGCCGCCTGGCGAGAACGCGGTATCAGCTCCCGGGTTTTGCCGGAGGCGCACCTTCCGGCGGGGCATTTGTAGCAGGCTGCTGCGTACTCTGCACGATGGAGGTGTGGTCGTGCGCGATGAGCCAGCGGTTGTCTCTCTTTACAAGCACGTACGTCGTCTGCCCGCGCGCCGCTGACGGGGCACCGTTCACGACAGCCGAAAAATCCCATTGGAAACAGGCCCAGGCGGTAACGCCGTTCACTTTGATGTAGGTGTTGGCGCGATCGAGTCGCACCTGCTGCATGGTCGAGCGCTGCAGTTTGTAGAGCGCTTCGTAGTTGGTCCATCCGACGACCGGAGCCTCCCAGGTTCCCTTCACTACCGAAACGTCGTCCGCGTAATTCTTGTGCATGCGTTCGGTATCGCCGATCTGCCACGCGCCCAGTACTTCGGAAATGATGTAGTCAATCCGTTGATCCTCGCTTAGAGGAATCACCGAGCCCGCAGCATCCGCAGCGGGGACGTCGTTCTTTTTCTTCTTTTTCTTTTCGTTCTGAGCACGGCTCGAGGCGGCGCCAGTGAGCAGCCCGACCAACAGCAGTGCGGCCGCGATGCGCCGGCAGGAATTGCGCGTAGGTTCACGAAGCATGAAGTTCCCTCAGCGGAATTTGGGTTTCCGAGAACCAATCATCCGCTGAAGGCGTTCTCATTGCGAGCGCGACGCGCTGAGCAGGTTCACAAAAAGCCGATAGGCGCCGGGGACGCCTTCCGGCAACTGCCGAAAAAACGCCAGGCCGGTATAGATGTAGGTTCCTTTGCCGAGCTTGGCGTAGACCAACCCGCCGTTCAGGTCCTTTTCGCCGGGGTCATGCATGGAAAGCAGCGGCGTGTACTTGGTCGTGTCGAAGTCGGTCCAAAAGTAGAGGCCGCGCTCCTGCACCCAGCCGTCGAAATCCTTCGCGGTAATCCGGTTCGGCTTGTCGAGCAGCGCATCGTCCGGTTTCAGAAAATTCACCGCCGCGGTTTCGTCGGTAATGCGAGGCAGCTGCCCGCCCGGACCGCCGTCGATCTTGGTCGAATATGGCGCGTAGCTCTTTCCGTCCCAGGCAAAATCGCGCTCGTACTGCACGACGAGCGTCCCGCCGCTTGAAACATAGTCGAGCAAGCGCTGGTTCGCGCCAGGCAGCTCGCTGCGCAATTCATAGGCGCGCACGCCCACCACGATCGCGTCGTATTTGGACAAATCGCCAAAGTTCAGCGCCGCCGCATCCAGCAAATCCACCTGCACTCCCAGCATGCGCAGTGAATCGGGAACCGGTTCGCTTTCCGCCGTGATGTAGCCAACCTTGAGATTTTTCGGCACGTTGATGTCGAAGGCATGCACCACGCACTCGGCCGGCTCTTCCCATAGCAGCGTGGGCACGGACGGCAGCGCCTCGAGTGACGTTGTGAACTTCTGGTCGCCGCTCTTGGCGTACAGCGCAGCCGTATAGTTGCCCGCATTCAGCTTGGCGGGCGGCGTGATTTTTATTTTCGTGTACGCGTCGCCGGTTCCTTCGAAAGCCAGCTGCGCCTCGCCGCTGCTGGTCCAGCCCGGAGGAAGTTCAGCCCCTACGCGCGCCTTGTCTTTCTTCGACGAGTAGGAGTGAACCCGAACCAGTATTTCGAACGATCCGCCATGGTCTTCAATGGGACGAATCAGTTGCCGCGGCTCTGCCGAGAGTGTGTAGGCAGGGACCAGACGCAGCGGGCTTCGATCGACACGCGTCGAAGAGGCCTCGATGTGTGTTACGGGGACTTCGCTTGTGAACTGGTAGCCTGCAATCCCTATGTCCAGCGCCGCAAGGACCAGGGGCCGACCTTCAGGGATCTGCTGGTCCCACGCCTCCCGGCGCCCTTCTTTTCCCGGTACGAGTTGAAACTTCCCTCCGCTTGGCTCGTCCGCTGTCTTGGTTTGGCTCCAGCCTGACGGGGCTTCGATGCGCAAGGTGAGGAACTGGCATGCGACCTCGGGCCGGCATCTTCTCTGGATCGTGACCGTCGAGGCTTCGCCCGTTACGAGCGCGCCCCGATCGGCGTTCGCCTGGATCGTCAAGCCGGCCGTGAGTCTAAGCGATCGCTCGATCCTACCCTCCGCCAACTTCAGATCCTCTAGGAGCGGATCGTTCGCCACCCAATGCGCGGCGTGCGACCCTCCGGGATAAAGGGACCGAATCGCTTGGGCGGCGCGAGCTAACGAGGCGGTGGCCTCCATCCACCGTAGAGCCAACACCGATGCGTGCGCGGAAGCGATTTCCTCCTCGGCGGCCTTCAGGACCGGGCAAAACAACGCGCCCGTCTTGCAATCGGCTCCATCGGCGTCGCCGGCAACGGCATGCAGAGGAACCGCAAGCAGTGCAGGGTCCGGCGCATTACCGCCTTCTTGCTTGAGCGAGATCGGACGGCGAAAGAAAGGGTTGCCAAAAAACACCGCCACCCCTTGCGTCCGATGATTGGAGAACGCGTCCATCCCGATTTCCCGCCACGTTTTCCCCCACAGCGGCGAGACATCGTCCAAAGGAAGAACGTACCCCCGCGGCTTTTCAACGCCCCGCTCAAGATCTAGAACGGCGACCGGATGGCTCTGGCTTCCCCACGGCCGGAGCCCTTCAGCGAGGAACTTTTCGCGAAAGGCCGTTTCATCCGCGGCCAGGGCAACCGCTTTGGGGGTGAGCAAGCCCGCAGCCTGATGATGACCGTGCCCGGCATGCACGTCTCCCCAGTTGTTGATCACGATGTTGGGGCGGAACGTGCGAATCACGCGCACCATGTCTTCGAGGACCTGATCGCCCCAGACTTTTTGCGTCTCTTGGGGCGTTTTCGAGAAACCAAAATCCTTGGCGCGGGTGAAATAGAGTCGCACGCCATACCCGCGCGTTGCCTCTAGCAGCTCCTGCGTGCGAATCAGCCCCAGTTGCGGCGCCTGTTCCGGACCAAGCGCGTTTTGTCCGCCTTCCCCGCGCGTCAAAGAGAGCAGCGCTACGTCGGCATGGAGCCCGCGAGCGAGATAGGTCAAAACGGCGGCGCTCTCGTCGTCCGGATGGGCGGTAACGTACAAAATGCGCGTGGTGACCGGAGCACCGTCGACGGCTTCGATGGTTTCGGCAAGCCCCGGGCCGGTTCCCGGAGCCGCCGGAAATTGCGCGCGTCCCGGCGCGACCAGGAAGAACACCACTAGAACGGACCCTGCTGCGGCGCGGCAAATCCTCACTCGTCCCCCTCGCTCACCCAATTCGGATTTTCAATATCACAAGCACAATGATGAGATGTATCCCGCGCGTTTTCGGTTTAGCCGGCCACGGCCGGGCCCTTACGCGCTTCGGGCTTCGCGAACGGCCACTGCTTCATCGTCGCCGTCCACACCAGAAACGCCAGCAGGCCCATGGCAATCTCAAGCAAGCCCCACTTGCGCGCGGCACCGGTATGCCAGAAAAGCCAGGACCAGCCGATCATGGTCAGAATCGCCGGGAGAGGATACAACCACATCTTGAACGGCAGCCGTTCGGTCCCCAGCCGCTTGCGCAGCAGCATCACACCCACCGCCTGTCCGATAAACTGCACGATCAACCGCACCGCCAGAATCCCGGCAATCGAAGTCTCCAAGTCCAGTTTCACACTGAAAAGGAAAGCCAGGGCTCCCAGCGCTAGCAGAGAGATGTAGGGAAAGTGTTTGGTCGGATGCAGCCGCGCGAAAATCGGGAAAAAGTTCCCGTCAAGCGCGGCCGAATACGGGACGCGCGAGTATCCCAAGAGCACCGAGAAAACCGAAGCCAGCGCGATCCACAGCACCATAGCCGTGGCCACCAGGGCTGCGGTGTGGCCATAGAGCCGCTCCACGAAAGTGCTCACGATAAACTTGGAGTTCGCCGCCTCTTGCCACGGCACGACACCCAAGATGCTGGTCTGCATCGCCAGGTACAGCACGGCGATTCCGAGCACTGACAGAAAAATTCCGCGCGGTATGTTCTTCTCCGGTTCGCGAATCTCGCCACCCAGATGGCAAATGTTGTAGTAGCCCCAGTAGCTGTAAATGGTGCTGACCATCGCCGATCCCAGGCCCGCAAACCAGACCCAGGAAAACGAAAATGCCCCAGGCGGAAAATCGAACGCAACCTTGGGGTCAAAGTGCCGCATGCCGCCCCAGATCAGCCACAACAACGTCCCGACCACTCCAGCCCAAAGCAGCAACGAGATCTTTCCGATGGTGGTAATCCTTCGATAGAGCAGGATGATCAGCAGGACCACCAACCCTCCCGAAACCGCCTTAGACTCTCCCGCCGATAGCGGATGCAAATACCCCGCGTAGCGGGTGAACCCGATCGCAGCCGACGCCACGGAAAGCGGCGCTTGTACGAAGGTCTGCCACACAAACAAAAACGACATGAGTCTGCCCCAGCGTCCGGGTCCATACGCTTCGCGCAAAAAAACATAGGTGCCGCCGGCCTTGGGCATGGCCGCGCCCAACTCCGACCACACAAACGCGTCGAGCGTCGCCAATAGCGCGCCGCCGAGCCATGCCAGCAAAGCCTGCGGACCGCCCATGGCCTTGATCACCGCACCGCTCACAACGAACGGACCAATCCCAACAATCTCGATCATGTTGAGCGCTACAGCTTCCTTCAGGCCCAGTCCCCGCTCCAAACCGCCGCCCGGCGGCAGTTTCCCGGAACTGTCTGGCGTCCGTTGATCCGCGTCCGTCCCCATGGCGTTGCTGAGGATAACAGCTTCTCGGCTTTTCGTTCCTGCCGCGCACGGGCGGGGCTTGCTCTGGTGGCATCACACGCCGCGTACAACATCGGTCCCGCGACGGAATGGTAGCGAGCGGCGTGCCCACACATTGACCTTTCCCCGGGTGCGATGAAATGATAAGAGGGCAGGGTTCGGGAAGATGCGCCGTTTAGGGTGACACCGGCTGTAATTCCAATATTTTGGACAGATGTCGTTGATGTTTGCCTGCCACCAGGCGGATTTGTGGCGGCCACGCAGGCTTTAGGAAGGCTTCCGCTTGCCGTCAACGCGCCCGTCGCTTTTCGCATCTCAGCTTCAGCAGTTAGCCGGCTGGGGTGGTTCCCGCCAAGGCCAAGGGACCGTAGGCGGTCCTGCGCGACCGGACCGCGGTCTGGAAACGCGTGAAATTGACAACCAAAGGAGTTCTCATGAAGCGGTTTGGGGCCGCGTGCGCATTGGCGCTCGCCGTAATTGGCTGGACTGCGGGTTGCAACGACTACGGCAACACCTTTCAGGCGCCTAACGGTGCCAGACTATCCTCAATCGCTCCATCGAATGCCAGTGCAGGCGGGGCTACGTTCCAGCTCAACCTTTTTGGCGGGGGCTTTGTCCCCAAGACCGTAGTGCAGTGGAACGGCAAAACTCTCCCTACCCAAGTCAACGTGGACGCGAACAACAACGTCATCTCGATGACCGCCACGGTCGACGCTTCGCTGATCCAATCGCCCGGCGTGGCCGCCGTGAACACGCTGAATCCTCACTCCGGCAGCACCAACAACGGTCTGTCCAAC
>Ga0306926_10000514_pt1 | contig 36078 bp, 29 predicted proteins | sample flu12Cox44000178_FD_203759 | JGI IMG/M metagenome (GOLD analysis project Ga0306926, IMG submission 203759) | Lab enrichment of tropical soil microbial communities from Luquillo Experimental Forest, Puerto Rico - flux8day.12C.oxic.44.000.178 (v2)... | ecosystem: Environmental > Terrestrial >...
GTCGCGCACCTCGTAGATCATCATGTTGTAGGAGGTGCGCTGCAGATCGACCGCCATCTCATTGGCGACCGCGGGCAGCGCATTGCGGATGACTTCGAGCGTGACGGGATCGAGCGTGGCGGTCATCGGCGTCACTCGTCAAGTTCACCGTCATCCGCTCGTCCCCGCGAGGGGCACCCCGCGACGCGAGCGTCGCGGGGACCCCGTTGCGGGGACCCAGGGCCACGGCCCGCGGCCCCTGGATTCCCGCTTGCGCGGGAATGAGCTGAAGAGAAGCGCGTCCCCATCACGCGGCTCCCACCGTGATGATCAGCTCGCCCGAGGGCGCCACCGTCAAGGCGTCCTGCGCGAACAGCACCGTCGTCGTTCCGTGTTCCTGGATGAGCGCGGGGCCGGCGATCTTAATGCCGGCGCCGAGCGTCTCGCGCTGGTAGACCGGGCAGGGCGACGCCTTGCGCGCGTCGGCGAAATAGACGGCGCGCTCGCGCGCGGGCTTCGCGCCGCCGCTCGCGGCAAGGCGCGGGAAAACGGGCTTCGGACGTTTGCCGATCAGCGCGAGGCGGATATTGACCATCTCGACCGGCTCGTCGGGGGAATGATGGGCGTAGCGGTGCTCGTAGAGCGCATCGAACGCGGCTCTGATCCCGGCACGATCTCCCGCCACGATCGCCTCGACGCTCACCGGAACCTGCAGCGTGAATTCCTGGCCGACATAGCGCAAGTCGAGATGGATTTGACGCTGCGCGTGCGCGGCATGGCGCAGCGTCCGGGAGGCCTGCGCCACCATCTCGTCGTGGACCTTCAACAGGGTTGCGAAGTCGACGCTGGCAAGATCGGAATAGAAGGTGCGGATGAAATCGTGCCGCTCGTCCGCCAGCAGCATGCCAAGCGCGGAGAAGTGCGAGGGAAACAGCGGCACCACGACCTTGGGGATATGGAGCTCGCGCGCGATCGCGGCCACGTGCAGCGGGCCCGCCCCGCCCGATGCGACCAGCGCAAAGTCGCGCGGGTCGTAGCCCTTCGCCACCGAGACTTCGCGCACGGCGAGCGACATCTTGGCGATGGCGATTTCGACGATGGCCGCCGCCGCCGCGATCGCGTCCATCTTCAAGGGGGCGGCAATTTTCTCCTCGATGCCGCGCCGGGCGGCGTCGGCATCGAGCTTCATCTCGCCACCCAGAAAATTGTCCGGGTCGAGCCGCCCCAGCACCACATTGGCGTCGGTGATGGTGGGCTCCAAGCCGCCGCCGCGATAGCAGATCGGGCCGGGATCGGCGCCGGCGCTCTGCGGGCCGACCTTGAGCGCGCCGACGTCGTCGAGCCAGGCGATCGAGCCGCCGCCCGCGCCGACCTCGACCACGTCGATCATGGGCAGCATCACCGGATGGCCGCTGGCGTAGCCGCCGACATAGTAGCCCGGCGCCATGGTCGGCTCGCCATCGCGCACGAGGCTCGCTTTGGCCGTGGTGCCGCCCATGTCGAAGGAGATGACGTTGCGGCAGCCGAGCGCGCCGCCGACCTGCGCCGAGGCGATGATGCCGCCGACCGGCCCCGACTCCATCATGGCGGCCGGCCGCGCGGTTGCGATCTCCGGCGTCATCACGCCGCCGTTCGAGCGCATGATCGAGAGCGCGCCGCGAAATCCGATGTCGCTCAGACTCGCGTTGAGCTCTTTCACGTAGCCGCCGACCTTCGGTCCGATATAGGCGTTCACTACCGTGGTCGACATGCGTTCGAACTCGCGATATTCGCGCAGGATCTCGTGCGACAGCGAAACATAGGCGCGCGGCATGGCGGCGCGGATCATGTCGCCGGCGATGCGCTCGTGCTCGGGATTGACGTAGGAGTGAAGGAAGCAAACCGCGACCGCCTCGACTCCTTCAGCGGCGAGTGCGCGGCAGGCTTCGGCGATGCCGGCGCGATCGAGCGGCACGTGCACCTCGCCCGAGCTCAACAGCCGCTCGTCGACCTCGCGCGTGAGGTGGCGCGGCACCAGCGGCCGGTGGCGGTGGAAGAACAGGCTATAGGCCTCCGGCCGGTTGCCGCGGCCAATGATGTACACGTCGCGCGTGCCGCGCGTGACGACGAGGCCGGTCTTGGCGCCCTTTCGCTCGATGAGCGTGTTGATGGCAATGGTCGAGCCGTGGATTAGCTCGTCGATGGCGGCGGCGGCAAGGGCACTCTTGCGGATGCAGTCGATGACGCCTTGTCCGAGTTGCGCCGGGGTGGTGAGGCTTTTGGCCTCAACGAAGCGCCGGGCGGCGGCGTCGAAGCCGATGAGGTCGGTGAAGGTGCCTCCGATATCGATGGCGACGACGAGCACGCGTGGCGACTCCAGCGCATCGCATCCCAGGGTTTGCGCCGCGTCCGGGACACGCATCGGATTTCAACGTTGTGCGGGATTGCCGCATCGCGCCGGCCATGGGCAGGCGCTAGAAAATCAGCGATAGTTGAGGAAAAGGCAAGCACTTCGGGGAGACGGTCGTTGTCTCAGTTTGTTTCATAGTGTCTCAAGATACTCCCTGCCGCTCGTCCCCGCGAAAGCGGGGACCCAGATCTCGGCCCTGGATTCCCGCCATAAGCGCGTTCACGCGCGTCTTCAACGCGCTATGCGCGGGAATGAGCGGAGTTTTGCTGCGCGGCCGGTCTCGGTTAAAGTGAAACCCTACGAGGGAGACAGTGAATGCGGACGTGGCTTGCGGCTGCGGTGATGACTTGTTTGCTGCCGGCGGCGGCGGCCGCGCAAGAGGCGAATTACCCGACCAAACCGGTGACGATCATCGTGCCGGCGGCGCCCGGAGGGGTGACCGACGCGCTCGGCCGCACGCTGGCGCAGCGCTTCACCGAAGCCTGGGGCCAGCAGGTCATCGTCGAGAACAAGCCGGGCGCCAACAACCAGATCGCGGCGGAATACGTCACCAAGGCCGCGCCCGACGGCTACACGCTGTTCGTCGGGCCGGAAGTGACGTTCGTGGTCAATCCCAGCCTCTACGCCAAGCTGCCCTATGACCCGGTCAAGGGCTTCACGCCGATCTCGGGGCTCGTCACCATCAACCACGCGCTGATCGTCAATCCCGCGCTGCCGGTGCACAACGTCAAGGAGCTCATCGCGCTCGCCAAGGAGAAGCCGAACGAGCTCAACTACGGGACGTTCGGGATCGGATCGAGCGGCCATCTCAACATGGAGCTGTTCCAGGCGCTCTCGGGCGCGAAATTCCAGGCGGTTCATTATAAGGGCGCGACCCCGGCGCTGACCGACGTGATGGCCGGGCACATCCAGCTCATGTTCGTCAGCGTGGGCAGCGCCGTGCCGCAGTGGAAGGCGGACAAGGTCAAGCTCATCGCGGTCGGCGCCGCAAAGCGCATGGCGCTGCTGCCGGAAGTGCCCACGGTGGCGGAGAGCGGGCTGCCCGGCTACGAGGCGGTGTCGTGGTTCGGGCTGTTCGGCCCGCCCGGCATGCCGGCGGATGTCATCGCCAAGATCAACGCCGAGGTGCGCAAGACTTTCGCCGATCCCGAGGTCAAGAAGAGTTTCCTCGAGCGGCAGTATTTCGAATCGATCGCCGGCACGCCCGAGCAGCTCGCGAAATACATCAAGGCCGACGAGCCGAAGTGGCGCAAGGTCATCCACGACGCCAAGGTGAAGGGGGAGTGACTTCGCCCTCATCCTGAGGAACGAGCGGAGCGAGTGTCTCGAAGGATGAGGGCGGCCTCATGCTTCGAGACGCATCGCAGCTCGACCGGGATTGTCAAACGCTGCTGCATTAGGCCGCGCTGCGATGCTCCTCAGCATGAGGCCGAAAGAGGCCACTAGATTCCCAGCAGCTTGCGGGCATTGCCACCGGCGATGGCGGCGATGGTCGCGGCGTCGAAGTTATCGGCCGAGGCGACGTGGCCGATCGGATCGTAGTCGGCCATGTCGAAGGGATAGTCCGTTCCCATGAAGACGTGGTCGGCGCCGTAGAGGCGCACCAACTCGGCGAGCTGGTGCGGCGTGAACACGACCGTGTCGAAATAGATCTTCTTGAGATAGCTGGTCGGCGGGTGCGGCAGCTCGCCGTGCGCATCCGAGCGCGCGCCCCAGGCATGATCGATGCGGCCGCTGTAGGCGGGGAGATAGCCGCCGCCGTGCACGGCCAGGATCTTCAGCTTGGGGTGCCGCTCGAGCACGCCGTCGAAGATCAGGTAGTGCAGCGCGATGGTCGTGTCGAGCGGGTTGCCGATCACGTTGTTGAAGTAGAAGCGCGTAAGGCGTTTGGCGTCGGTGAAGCCGTTGGGATGGATGACGACGAGCGCGCCGAGCGCCTCGGCCTTTTGCCAGAACGGGGCGAAGTCCGGCTCTGACAGCTCCCGGCCCGCAACGTTGGTCAAGATCTCCGCGCCTTTCATGCCGAGCGACGTCATGCAGCGTTCGAGCTCTCTGGCCGCTTCCGCGCCATCGAGCAGCGGCACGGTGCCGAGCGCGATGAAGCGGTCGGCCTTGCGCGCCACGTATTCCGCCAGGCCGTCGTTCACCATGCGCGCGGCTTTGACCGCAATGTCGAGCGGCACCGTGTAGAAGCACTGGTTCGGCGGCGGCATCACGAGCTGCACGTCGATGCCCATGGCATCGAGATCGGCAAGGCGCTCGTCATAGCCGGTGATGCGCGGGCGAACGTCCTCCTCCTGCTTTCGGGCCAGCGCCTTGGTCTCGGCATTGGAAAAATGCGCAAGCGGAACCGTGGACATGTCGAGGTGCGGCTTGACGAAGGCGGTGGCCTGCGGGATCGCGACGTGCGAATGGATGTCGATGGTGGTGCTCTTCGGCCTGACCTCGCGTCCCGGTTTGCCGTGCTTGCGCGCCGCGGTCGCTGCGTACTTGTTCCATTGCTCGGTCATTGCTGTTCCATGGTTTTGCTGAAGTTGGCGATTGTCAAAACACACCCAGATGCTGCGACACAATGGCGTCGTCGAGCTTGATCTGATCGGCGGTGCCGCGAAACACCACGCGACCGGTGTTGATGATGACGACGTCATCGGCGAGGTCGAGGGTGAGCTTGATGTTCTGCTCGACCAGCACGATCGATTGTCCTTCGGCCTTGAGCTGCGCGATGGTGCGGCCGACCTCGGCCACCAGCTGCGGCGCGAGCCCTTCGGAAGGCTCGTCCATCAACAGCACGCGCGGATTGCCCATGAGCGCGCGGCCGATCGCGAGCATCTGCTGCTCGCCGCCGGACAGCGAGCCGGCGAGCTGGGCGTGGCGCTCGGAAAGGCGCGGAAAAAGTTGGAAGACGCGATCGATCGACCAGCTGGACCCGCCGTTCTTGCGCGGCTGCGCCGCCACCATCAGATTTTCGCGCACGGTCAGCGTGCGGAACATGCGCCGTCCCTGCGGCACCAGGCAGATGCCTTTGCGCGCGATCACGTCAGGCGCGAGACCGGCAATGTCCTCGCCGTAGAGGCTGATCGAGCCCCGCCGCGGCTTGAGGAAGCCCATGATCGTTGCCATGCAGGTGGTCTTGCCGGCGCCGTTGCGCCCGAGCAGGCCGAGCAGGCGGCCGCCCTTGAGCGCGAACGAGACGGCGTGCAGCACGTGGCTGTCGCCGTAGTAGGCGTCGATGCCGGAGATGTCGAGCGCCTCAGTCGCCAAGATACACCTCCCGGGTGCGCGGATCGGCGACCACCTCGGCGCGCGTGCCCTCGACGATGACCTCGCCGTAGTGCAGCACGGTGATGCGCTCGGCAAAAGCGAGCGCGGTGTCCATGTCGTGCTCGATCATCACGATGGTCACGTCGCGCGGGATGGCGTCGAGCAGCGCGCGCACGGTCTGCCGCTCGGCCTGGGAGAGGCCGGCGAGTGGCTCGTCGAGCAGCAAGAGCTTCGGCTTTTGCGCCAGCGCCATGGCGAGTTCGAGCCGGCGCCGTTCGCCATAGGAGGTCTCTACCACGATCCGCTCGGCGGCTTCGCCAAGCCCGACGCGCGCGAGCGATGCGTGCGCGTTGGCATAGAGGTCGCGGTTGGCGGTCAGGATCGCCCACGGGTTCCAGCGCCGCCGGTCGAGGCCGAGGAGCGAGAGCACCACGTTGTGAATGAGCCGCTCGCGCGGAAACAGCGTGAGAATCTGATAGGTGCGCGCAAGGCCGAGGTGCACGCGTTGCTGCGTGGGCATGCCCGTGAGCTCCTGCCCGAACAGCCGCACCGAACCGGCATCGGCGGTGAGGTCGCCGGTGATGAGGTTGAACAGCGTGGTCTTGCCCGCCCCGTTGGGGCCGATGATCAGCCGCCGCTCGCCCGGCATCACCGACAGCGACACGTCCTTGGTCGCCGGCAAGCCGCCGAAGCGCTTGCTCAGATGCGCGACTTCGAGCGCGGGCGTGGTCATTGCGCCGGCTCCGAGGCGGCGCCGCCCGCCGCTTTGCGCGCCTTGAAGCGGTTTTGCAATCGCCGCCACGCCTGCGTGCAACCCGGGACCAGACCATACGGCATGAACATGATCACCACCACGAAGATCACGCCGAGCAGCGTGTTCCAGCGCTCGACGTAGGTCGAGACCACGTTCTTCACGAGCGTGATGATCGCGGCGCCGACGATGGGGCCGGTGAGCGTGCTCGCGCCGCCGAGGATCGCCATCAGCAGGATTTCGGCGGATTGCTGCAGCGAGATCGCGTGCGGGCTCAGGAACAGGTTGTAGTAGACGTAGAGGACGCCGGCGACCGAGGCCCAGAAGCCGGCCATGACGAACGTGATCCATCGGATCAGCCAGACATTGTGCCCGAGCATGCGCATGCGGCGGGGCTGGTCGCGCGCGCCCATCAGGCTCGCGCCGAAGGGAGAGCACGAGAACCGCCAGATGCAGAACAGCGCGATGACGAAGACGATGAGCGTGAAATAATAGAAGCTGGGAGCATCGCGGATGTCGAAGCCGAACGGCATCGGGCGCGCCGGATGGCGGATGCCGTTGTCGCCGCCGGTCAAGTCGTTGGCGCGGTAGGCCACGCCCCACACGATCTGCCCGAGCGCGAGCGTGATCATGATGAAGCCGAGGCCGGGTGCGCGCAGCGACAGCACCCCGAAGAACGCCGCCGCCACGGTCGACAGCGCGATCGCGAAGATCGCCGCCGTGAGCTGGTCGTAGCCGGCGACGGTGGCGAGGATGCAGGCATAGCCGGCGATGCCGAGATAGCCCGCGTGACCGAGCGAGACCATGCCGCCGTAGCCGAGCATCATGTTGATCGAGAGCGCGAACAGCGCGTAGATGAGCACCTGGCTCGCCATGTTGATGTAGAACTCGTTGCCGATGATCCACGGCACGGCGACGAGGACGAGCGCGCAAACGGCGAGTGCGACGACGGTGCGACGCGTCATATCTGCACCCGCCCGAACAATCCCTGCGGCAGGAACACCAGCACCAGCACCATCGGCAGGAAGAGGACGAAGTAGGCGAGATCGGGCACCAGCGCGATACCGAAATTGTAGATGAAGCCTACGATGAAGCTGCCGACGAAGGCGCCGAGCAGGCTTCCGGCGCCGCCCAAGATCACCACGATCAGCGCCAGCGGCAGCATGTCGGTGTCGAGGCCGGGATAGGCGTTGAGAATCGGCCCGCCCAGCACGCCGCCGATGCCGGCGAGCGCGGCGCCGAGCAGGAATACAGTGGTGAACAGCCGCGACACGGGGATGCCGACGCCGCGCGCCATTTCCATGTCGTCAACGCCGGCGCGGATCATGGCGCCGAGCCGCGTGCGCTCCATCAAGAGGTAGAGCCCCAAGGCGGCAAAGAGCGCAATCGCCAGCACGACCAGCCGGTAGGTCGGAAACGCGAAGCCTCCGACGCGCAGCGGCGGGCGCAGCGCTTGCGGCGCTGGCAGCGGCATGGGATCGCCGGTCCAGACCAGCAGACAGATGTCGGCGATGATGAAGGCGACGCCGAGCGTGACCAGCACCTGGCCCTGCTCGTTGCCGGCGAGCCGGCGGAGCACGAACCGCTCCATCACGATGCCGAGCAAGCCGACGCCGAGCCCGCCGACGATCGCCGCCAGCCAGAAGTGCAGCTTGATCTGCAGCAGCGTGTAGCCGAAATAGGCGCCGAGCATGAAGAACGCGCCGTGCGCCAGATTCGGGATCCGCATCAGGCCGAAAATCAGCGAGAAGCCGGACGACAACAGGAACAGCAGGCCGCCGAAGGCCACGCTGTTCAGCGTCTGGATGATCCAGAACTGCCACTGCATCGATGGTCCGCGCAGGATGGGTCAAGTATGTGCGGCGAGCTGCGATGAGCTCCCTCTCCCATAGGGAGAGGGACGGGGTGAGGGGTTAAAGTCCGTCGATAGATCCGAGCCCCCTCACCCCGACCCTCTCCCCAGCGGGGGGAGGGAGCACACCGAGTCCGCGGTAAGATAGCTTAGCTGCGCAGGGATTCACGCCTACTGCTCAAGATTCTTCGCCGGCGGGTAGTCGCGCGAGTAGACCGGGTTCTTGAGGAACTCGTCCTGCTTATAGGTCCAGAACTGGCTGACGTCGGGATAGGTCTTGATCACCGCGTTCACGTATCGCCCGTCCTTCTTCTCGACCTTGCGGACGTAGATGTTGCCGACCACGTTACCGAACTCGTCGAACCGCACCGGGCCGCGCACGGTGCTCGGCACCTTCGCCTCCTTGAGCGCCTTTATGAATGTTTCCTTGTCCTCGGCCTTGCCGCCGATCGCCTTGAGCGCGTGGTCGAGCACCTCGCCGCAAAGATAGGTTTCGGCGGCATAGACGCCGGGATCGGTCTTGTAGTCGCGCCGGATCGATTCGACGAATTTCTTGTTGATCGGGAAGTCGAGCTCGGCCGAATACCAGTTGCCGGTGATGGCGCCGAGGGCGTCCTCGCCCATCTGCTGCAGCAGCGATTCGTCGACCGGTGTGAAGCCGCCGAGGATTTGCACCTTGTTGCCGTATTCCCGCAATTGCCGGATGAACTTGAAGCCGTTCGAGCCGGCGTGCCCGGTATAGACCGCGTCCAGATCGGGCTTGAGCTGCGAGATGTAGGTGCCGTAGTCGGGCGCATTGAGCGGCGTCCACAGCTTCTGCACGACCTTGCCGCCATTGTCCTCGAACACGCGCTGGAAACCGGCGACGTTTTCATGGCCGAAGGCGAAATCGTCGGCGATCACCGCGACCCGTTTGTATTTGAGCTCCTTGGCGGCGTACTCGCCGAGCGGATGACTCGGTTGCGCCGAGGTGCAGCTCGGCCGCACGAACCACGGATTGGGCTTGCGCTGGGTCATATCTTCCGCGCCGGCGACCGAGAGGATCGGCGTGCGCGAGGAGCGGATGTAGTCGTCGATTGCCAAGGCTTCGAACGCGGCGAGCGGGCCGATGAGGACCGCGACGTTGAGGCGTTCGACCAGTTCCTGCGTCTTGGTGCGGGCCTGCGCCGGATTGCCGGCGGTGTCGGCGGTGTGAAGCTCGACCGGCCGGCCCGCGAGCGTGTTGTTGCGCTCCTTGAAGAAGACCGTGAGGCCCTGCTCCATCTGCAGCCCGCCCGAGGCGAGCGGACCGGTCTTGATGGTGAGAAATCCAACGCGCAGCGGTGCCGCCTGCGCCGCGGCCGCAGGCACCTTGAGCACCTGCGTCGCCACGCCGGCGGCGAGCGCTCCCTTGATTACGGTGCGGCGATTGACGGTCATGGTGTTCCTCCCTCTGGCTGTTTCTTCAAACGACGGCGCCCCGCTTGCCGCGGGCGCGCATTTTGGACCACGCATCACGGCTCGATGTTCTTTCCGCCCGGCCAAGTCTCGCGATTATAGACCGGATGCTTGAGGAACTCGTCCGGATCGTAGGTCCAGAACTGGCTGACGTTGGGATAGGTCTTGATCACGGTGTTGACGAGCTTGCCGCCCTTCTTCTCCACCTTGCGGATGTAGATGTTGCCGACCACGTTGCCGTACTTGTCGAAGCTCACCGGGCCGCGGCAGGTTGGGATTTTGTCGGTCGCCCGCAGCGTCGCCTCCAACGCATTTTTGTCCTCGATCCTGCCGTCGACCTTCTTGAGCGCCGCTTCCAGCACCGCGCCGTTGGTGTAGGTCGCGGCGGCGTAAAAGCCGGGATCGACCTTGTAGTCGCGGTTCATGCCTTCGACGAATTTCTTGTTCTCGGGATTGTCGAGTTGCGCGGAGTACCAACAGGTCGAGATGATGCCGATGGCGTCGTCGCCCATCTGCTGCAGCAATGATTCGTCGATCGCAGTCATTCCGCCGAGGATCGGCGTCTTGCCGCCATACTCCTTGTACTGCTTGAAAAACTTGAAGCCGTTGGAGCCGGCAAAGCCGATGAAGACGACGTCGACGTCCTGCTTGAGCTGCGCGATATAGGTGCCGTAATCGGGCGAGACCAGCGGCGGCCAGAGCTTCTGCACTACTTTGCCGCCGGCGTCCTCGAAGGCGCGCTGGAAGCCGGCGTTGAGTTCGTAGCCGTAGGCGATGTCGTCGGCGATCATGGCGGCGCGCTTGTATTTGAGTTCCTTGGCGGCGTAGTCGCCCATGGGATAGCTGCATTGCGCCGAGGAGGAGGTCGCGCGCACGAACCAGGGATTGGCCTTGCGCTGGGTCATGTCCTCGGCGGCGGCGACGGAGAGCGTCGGGATCTGCTTGTCGCGGATGTAGTCGTCGATGGCGAGCGCCTCGGCGGTCGCCAGCGGGCCGATCAGGCAGGCGATGTTCTCGCGCTCGAGGAATTCCTGCATCTTGGTGCGCGCCATGGCCGGCGCGCCGGCGGAATCGCCGGTGAAGAGCTGCACCGGCCGGCCGGCGAGCATGTTGTTGCGCTCCTTGAGATAGAGCGTGAGGCCCTGCTCCATCTGGATGCCGCCGGAGGCAAGCGGGCCGGTTTTCACCGTGAGGAAGCCGATCTTCATCGGTCCGCTTTGGGCGCGCAGGATCGCGGGCGCAGCAACGAGCGCGCTCGCCCCAAGCATGCCCTTCAAAACGGTGCGGCGTTGGACAGTCATGGCTCCTCCCTTCGGCTTCGATTGATGGGGACGGGTTTTTCCCGTCGCTTGTTGTCCCATCAAGCTGCATACCATCCTTACATACCGGAACCAATCTTGTCCCGCCGGTCGCGCGCCGTCTGCGGCGCCCACGCGATTAATTTCTTGTAAGGATTACGCTGTCTTCGCGGGATCATCGGCAACGGCCGTTCGCCCCAACGCTCCGGGGTGAGCGGGATCAGATGCCCAGGTATCTCGATTTGATCTCGTCGTTGGCGCGAAGCTCTTCCGGGCGCGCGGAATAGACCACTCGGCCCTTGCTCATTACGTGCACGTAATCGACCAGTTGGAGCGCGAGTGCGGCATTTTGTTCGACCAGCAGAATCGAATGGCCTTGCTCCTTCAACTGAGCGATCGCCCGCCACAGCCCCTGGATGATGATGGGCGCGAGCCCTTCGGAAGGCTCGTCCATGATCAGGCAATCCGGGTTGGTCATGAGCCCGCGGCCGATGGCCAGCATCTGCTGCTCGCCGCCCGAGAGCGTCCTGGCGCGCTGGCTGCGTCTTTCGCGCAGGCGCGGGAACAGCGCGTAGACGCGCTCCATGTTCCAGCCGCGACGGTCGAGGCTGCGCTCCGCGACCGCGAGGTTTTCCTCGACGCTGAGCGTGGGAAAGACGCGCCGGCCCTGGGGCACCAGGCCCATGCCGCTGCGCACCGTCTCGAACGACGCGCTGCGGGTGATGTCCTCGCCCTTGAACAGCACCCGCCCGCGGCGCGGAGGATTGAAACCCACGATCGAGTTCACCAGCGTCGTCTTGCCCACGCCGTTGCGCCCGAGCAGCCCCAGGATCTGCCCTTGCTCGAGCCGCAAGGACAGCCCTTGCAGCACGTGGGCGTCGCCGTAATAGGTGTGGATGTCCTGAACTTCCAAAATCACCATGAATCAGGCGCTTCCCAAATAGACTTGCTGAACCTTCTCGCTGCGGCGGATCTCGTCAGTCGCTCCCGTCTCCAACACTTCGCCGAAATGGAGCACGGAAATGTGCTGCGCCACGTCGAACACCACGTCCATGTCGTGCTCGATGAGAAGAATGGCGAGGCTCGAATCGAGCCGCATGAGAAACTGCGCCATCTCGGCGGACTCGCCCGATGAAAGCCCCGCGGCGGGCTCATCCAACAGCAGAATCTTCGGATTGCTGGCGAGACCGAGCACGATTTCGAGTTGGCGCTGCTCGCCGTGCGAGAGGTTCCGAACCTCGACGTCCTTGCGATCTTGGAAGCCGACTTGCTGCAACAGATCGTGGGCCTTCGCGTAGTCGTCGCGGTAAGAAGACAGAAAGCGCCAGGTCACGAATTTCGTCTTGCACACGCCTTCCATCGCCAGCAACACGTTGTCGAGAACGGTCAGCTTCGGGAACAGACTGGTGACCTGAAAGGTGCGTGCCATTCCCAAGGCGGTGCGGCGATAGCTCGGCCAGCGCGTGACGTCCTGACCGAATAGCAGCACCTGTCCGGCGGTCGCGGATAGAAGGCCGGTCACGACGTTGAAGAGGGTGGTCTTGCCGGCCCCGTTCGGGCCGATGATGGCCTTACGGTCTCCGGCGGAGATTTTCAGATCGACGCCGCGCACGGCTTGCAGGCCGCCGAAACTCTTGCACAAGCCTTTAAGCTCGAGCACGGGCTGTTGAGCGCTCGTTCGGGCGTCCTGCGTCACGCTCGATCCTTTCGGAAAGAGACACGGCCGGGGCCCTCGGAAGCGGCCCCGGCGTCGAGGCTCATCACTCGCAGTATTTGCACGCCGGGAAGTCCCGGCTGTAGACCGGCTGCTTGAGGAACTCGTCCTTGTTGTACTGGCCGAACTGACTGACGTTCGGATAGGTCTTGATCACCGTGTTCCAGAGTTCCTCGTTGGGGTATCCGAACATCTTCTTGCGCTCGACCTTCTTGATGTAGATGTTCTGAATCGGGTTGCGGAACTCGTCAAAGCTGACCGCGCCGCGCGGTGTATCCACCTTGAGACTCGCCATGGCCTTCACGAATTCCTCGGGCCCCGGCCACTTTCCGCCGGTCTTCTTCATCACTTCGTGGATCATCAGGGCGGTCGTGTAGTTGGTCTCCGAGAAATAGGAGGGAACCTTGCCGTACTTCTCGCGGTACTTCTTCACGAACTCCGCATTCCTCGGGGTGTCGAGCGCGGCGCTGTACTGCAGCGGGGACACGTGGCCGATCACCTCGTCGCCCATGGACGGAAGCACGAACTCGTCGTAGCCGGTCCCGCCGCCGATCACGGGCTTCTTGTTGCCGGCGGCCGCCAACTGCTTGGGGAACTGGAGCGACATCGGCCCGACCATCAGCGTGAAGATCGCGTCCGCGTCCGACTTGAGCGTCGGAATGAATGGCCCGAAGTCGATGGTTCCCAGCGGCGGCCAGATTTTCTGGATGATCTTGCCGCCGCAATCCTCGAACGACTTCTGGAAGCCGCCGACGACCTCGTAGCCGAAGGCATAGTCGGCGGCGATCGCGGCGATCTTCTTGTAACCCTGCTCGCAGGCCCACTGCCCGAACGGATGGCTGGGCTGGGAGCTGGTCCAGCCGGTGCGCACGATATAAGGATACTTGGCACTCTCGCGCTGGGTGAGGTCATCGGCGGCCGGAACGGAGGGAAGGTAGACGACCTTCTCGCGCGTGCTGACCGGCGCGAGCGCGTATCCGGTCGAAGCCAAGACGCCGCCGATGAGCATGTGGGCCTTGTCCTGGCGAATGAGCTTCTCCGCCTTGAGGACGCCGGTCGGCGGCTTGGCCTGATCGTCCTCCAGGATGAACTTCACGGTGGCTCCGCCGAGGTCGCCCTTGACCTCGTTGGTGTACATTTCGAAGCCGTTGACCATGTCCTTGCCGACCTGGGCGAATGGACCCGTCATCGGCGCGATGAATCCGATGCGCAATTCCTCCGCCGCCAAGCCGGAGGTCAGCTCCAGGCTCATCCCGAAAGTAAGGCACGCGCCGATCAGCATCGGCCCCGCGCCGCTTGCCAACTTGCTCGTCAATTTGCTCGTCATGGTTCTCCACTCCGTTTTGCGTCGCTGCGATCTCGTCTTGACCTCATGCGCCGTTCACTGCGGCGCGGACACCAAATTCTTCGCCAGTCGCGGCGCGGGGCCGTGCGCGCGGCGCTGGCGAATTCGCTCCGGAATGCTCATCAAGCCGCCCGGAAGGTAAAGAATTGCCAGCACGTAGACTCCGCCCAGCACGTACTGCCACCACGGCACCAGCGTGCTGAGGTATTCGCGCAGAAACAGAACGACGCCCGCGCCGATGGCGCCGCCCACCAGCGTCCCCGGACCGCCCAGCACCACCATCAAAAGCGCGTCGACCGACGTCGTCAAAACCACGTCTTCGGGGCTGACGTGGCCGTTGGCATGCGCCCATAGAACTCCCGCGAGTCCGCCGAAGCCGCCGGCAATGATGAAGGCAATGTATTTGTGCAGCCAGGTATTGTATCCGAGAATTCGCATTCGCACCTCGCGCTCGCGAATGCCCTCCAGGCTACGCCCGAACGGCGATTTGACCAGCGTGTAGAGGACCGCCAGGCTCGCGACGAAGAAGGCGAACACCACGTAGAAATAGGTGACGTCATTGGACAGCTGGATGCCGAATTCCGGCCGTCCGGGCAGGTTGATGCCGTTGTCTCCGCCGGTGAGCGAATTCCACCGGTAGGCCAGCCCCCACACGCATTGCCCGAGCGCGAGCGTGATCATGAGGAAGTACACCCCGCTCGCGCGGATGGCGAACAGACCGAAAAACGCCGCGGTCGCCGCGCCGATCAATATGCCGAAGACGATCACCAGCCAGAAATCCCAGCCCAGCCCGACATGGTACTTGGTCGCCAGGATCGCCGTCAGATACGCGCCCACGCCGAGATAGGCCGCCTGCCCGAGCGAAGGCAGTCCGGTGAAGCCGAGCAGAATGTCGAGGCTCATGGCCAAGATGGCCAGAACCAGAGCGCGCGTGATGATAAGGATCACGAACGGATCGGCGTAAGGGGCAACGAGCCCGAGCACCACCACCGCCCCGACGACCAGCGCGACCTTGTGACGGCTGGTCATGGTCACTCCCGCCCGAACAATCCGGTCGGCTTCACCGCCAGGATCAGCGCCATGGGCGCGTAAAGCGTGAAATAGGAAATCTCCGGGAACAGCGCCTTGCCGAAATTGTCCGCAAGCCCGACGAGCAGCGCGCCGATGGCCGCGCCGCCCAGGCTTCCCATCCCGCCGATGATCACCACCGCGAACGCGATGGGGAGAATCTGAAAATCGAGCCCCGGATAGACGCCGAGGAAGGCTCCCCCGATCACGCCGCCCAACGCCGCCAGGAACGCGCCCAGCGCGAAGATCAACATGGAAATGCGCGATGTATCGATGCCCACGCCGCGCGCCATTTGCGCGTCGTCGACGGTGGCGCGAACCGCGGCCCCCATCCGCGTCTTTTCCATGACCAGCCACAGCGCCACGCCGATCACCGCCGCGACGCTGATCATGAAAATCCGGTACCCCGGCAGGTACAATCCGCCGACAACCGCAGTCTGCGTCAGCTTGGCGGGCGGAATGATGTCCATGTTGTCGCCGCCCCAGATGTCGAGCGCCGCCTGCTGAAAAAGAAATGCGAAGCCCACCGTGAGCAACACCTGCCGCAACGGGTCGAAGCCCAAGGGGCGCAAGAACACGCGTTCCATCAGCAGGCCCACCACGGCAACGGCCAACGCCGCCACCGGTATAGCCAGCGCCCACGAGCCCGTCGTCCAGATCACGGACAGCGCGACATATCCGCCCAGGAGGAAGTAGGAACCATGCGCGAGATTGACGATCCGCATCACGCCGAAAATCAGCGACAGGCCGCTGCCCACCAGAAAGAGCAGCGCACCGTATGAAATTCCGTTGAAGACCTGGGTCAGCCAAAACTGCGTATTCATTCCCTCCCCAACCCCTCTGGAGATCGCGAAGGCGCGACGAGCTTACCTTACGACGGCTGCGGCTGACCAGCAGCGCCGTGGACAGACGAGCGACACAGCATGCTCGGCGTCGGCGGCTCCGGTCGCCGGCTTAGGGTTTGGGGCTAGTTGCGGCGGCTCCGGCGCTTCTGCGCTGCCGCTTTTTTGGGCGGAATGATCGGCAACAGGAGATAGGGCCGCCGTCCGGCGCCGAAGTGCAGGCTGGTGACGCCGCCGAAAACGTCCATGGGACGATCGCGTGGATCGTCGTGGAGGAACGGCCCGCAACCCGTGAGCTCATTCTTGAAGTTCGACAGCTTGCCGCCGCTCGGTCCGGCGTAGACATAATCCCTGCCGCGGATGGTGAGGCCGACGCGGTGGCCGGCCGGAACCACGATCGAGGTCGGCCAGATCTCGATGTCGAGCTCGACCACTTGGCCTTGCTTGAGCCGCTCGACCTTGTCGTGGCTGTGGTAGGGCCGATAGGGCGTGGACAGCTTCTTGTCGAGCTTGCGGTGCGAGGCGCGCAGCCAGCCCTGGCCGACCGGGGTGTGCGGATCGATGGCGCCTTGGAACACCACCTCCTTGAGGTCGCCGCCGAACACCCGCAGCACCACGAACAGGTCGGTGTCCTTGGTGGACGACGAGACGAAGAGCTTGACCGCCGAGGGTCCGGTGATCTCGGTCTCCTGCGTGAACGGTTCGGTCACAAAGGTGACGCCGTCGCCCAAGGCTTCGAATTTAAGCTGCGACCCCTTCGTCGCCTTTTTGGGCGCACGCTCGCGCGCGAGCGCGCCGCTTGCGGGATCGAGAAAAAACTTCGTCCACTTCGTGCGCTTGAGCGGCCACTCGTTCTCGGCGCGCTCTACGAACTTGTCGGTGTGGCGCACCTGCAGCAGCACGCGCGGCTGCCGGTCGAAGCCGTTGTTCTTGCCGTGCAGGAAATGGTCGAAGAAGCGCAGCTGCAGCTTGCGGCCATAGTCGGTGTAGAAATGGGTCCAGTGCTCGATGCCGTGCACCTCGAGCCATTTGTCCTTCGCGGCCGCGCGCACGAAGCCTTCGAAATTGCCGCGCGGATGCAACGGCTGGCCACCCCAATTGGCCGCCGATAGCAACGGCGTCTTGACCTTGGACCAAACCGGCGAGCGCGCGCGGTGGTAATCGTCGTCGAGCGGGTGGGCGCGGATATCGTCGCCCAGCGCGCTTCGATTGGTCTTGAGCTCCGCTTCCGACAGTGTGTGCGGCCCACAGACCAACTCGCCGTGCACGCGCGAGCGCTTGCCGCGCTCGCCTGCGCCGTATTGCACGGTCTTCACCTGCATGTCGTACCAGTTTTCCCAGAACGTGCAGACGATGCCGCCATGATGGGTCATGTCGCGGTACCAGTCGGCGGCGCCCTCCCAGATGCACATGGCGGCCAAGTGCGGTGGTTGCAGCGTCGCCACGTGCCACTGGTTGATGCCGTAATAGGAAATGCCGTTGAGCCCGACCTTGCCGTTGGACCAGGGCTGAACGCCGGCCCATTCGATGCAGTCGTAGAAATCCTTGGTCTCGCGCGGCGAAAAATGATCGATGACGCCGGGCGAGCAACCGCAGCCGCGGGAGTCGACGCGCACGCAAGCATAGTCGTGCGGCACCCACTTCTCGGGATCGACTACCTCCCAGCTCTGGTAGAGGTTGCTCGAGCCGGCGGTGACGTCGGGATGCTTTTCCGCCATGCGTTGCCACGCGCTCGGATACCCATCCTGGAACGCCAGGCCCTTGGCATAGGGGCCGTAGCTCAGGATCACCGGATAGCGGCCGTCCTTCACCGGGCGAAAGACGTCGGCGCGCAGCACCAGGCCGTCGTCCATCTTGATCGGGACGTCCCAGTCGATGCGCATGCCGTCGCGCACCTCGCTGCGGTGCTCGTGGGTCTTGCCCTCCCTTGCTCGCGCGCGCGTCTCCTCGACCGAGGCCATTCCCGTCCTCCCGTTCTATCCAGCCCTTCAGCCGTCACGCCTGCGATGACGATGGAAGGTTTTTTCGTGCAGGCGATATACTATGGTAGGAACAATTCCTTCACAATTTCCGCAAGGGGGAGGGCCCGTGAAACTGTTCTCATTCTGGCGCTCGCTCGCGACGTTCCGCGTGCGGATCGCGCTCAACCTCAAAGGCCTTGCGCCGGAGGAGGTCATCGACGTCGATCTCATGAAGGGCAGGCAGCGCGAAGCGAAGTACCGCGCGGTCAATCCGCAAATGCTGCTGCCGGCGCTGGTCGACGGCGAAGGGCCGGTGCTGTTCCAGTCGCTCGCCATCTTGGAATATCTCGACGAGACCTATCCGCAGCCGCCGCTTCTGCCGCAGGGGGCGCGCGCGCGGGCGCGGGTTCGCGGCCTGGCACAGATCGTCGCGTGCGATTCCCATCCGCTGCTGGTGCCGCGGGTGCGCGAATATCTCGAGCACGAGCTCAAGCTCGACGAGCCCACGCGGCTCAAATGGATCCACAACTGGATCGGCGAGGCGGTAAAAGCGCTGGAGGCCAATCTCGCCGGAAGCGACGACACCGGACGCTATTGCCACGGCGACGCCATCACCATCGCCGACATCTGCTTGGCGAGCCAGGCCGCGGGAGCGAATTTCTACAAATACGACCTCGCGCCTTTCCCGACGGTGCGCCGGATCGTCGACACCTGCATGCAGAACGAGGCCTTCGCCCGTGCGCATCCCTTGCGTCAGCCCGGCGCGCCCAAGGCGGCTTGAGCATGATTCGTTTCACGTCATGCGCGGGCAGAAGCGCGTCGAAGACGCGCGTAAACGCGCTTATGCCCCGCGCATCCATCTTCGTGGCAAAAAGTCTTTTGCGAAGAGAGATGGATTGCCGGGTCAAGCCCGGCAATGACGATGGGGAGATATCGATCAACTAACGGATGCGACAGACATGAAACTTGCAACCTTCAAAGCGGATGGCCGCACCAGCTACGGCGCGGTGACCGACAACGGCATCGTCGATCTCGGCCGCAAGCTCCCCCAATATCCGACGCTGCTCGACGTGTTTCGCGCGCAGGCGCTGGCGCAAGCGCGCGCGGCGGCGACCGGACGGCCGGATTACCAAGTCAAGGACGTGGAGATGCTGCCGCCGATTCTGGCGCCCGACAAGAACATCTGCGTCGGCATCAACTATCCCGACCGCAACGCGGAGTACAAGGACGGCAGGGACGCGCCGAAATATCCCAACCTGTTTTGCCGCTTCCCGACCTCGCTCGTCGGCACCGACCAGCCGATCGTGCGGCCGAAGGTGTCGGATAAATTCGATTACGAGGGCGAGATCGTGCTGGTGATCGGCAAGGAAGGCCGGCATGTCCCGCGCGAGAACGCGCTTGCCACGATCGGGGGCTTCACGCTCGGCAACGAAGGCAGCGTGCGCGACTGGCTGCGCCACGGCACGTTGAACGTCACGCAGGGAAAGAATTTCGACAAGTCCGGCAGCCTCGGTCCTTGGATCGTGACCACCGACGAGCTCGACCCCGCAAAGCCGCTGCATCTGACCACGCGCGTGAACGGGGAGCTGCGGCAGGACGACAGCACCGACCGCCTGACCTGGGGTTTCGCGTGGCTCATCAACTACATCAGCACGTTTGCGACGCTCAAGCCGGGCGACTTGATCTGGACCGGAACCCCGACCGGCGCCGGCGTGCACCGAAATCCCTCGGTGTGGCTCAAGCCCGGCGACGTGGTGGAGGTCGCGGCGCCACAAATCGGCGTATTGCGCAACACGGTGGTGGACGAGGTGTAGCAATTGCGCAGCGCGCCTGCTCCGCCCTCATCCTGAGGAGCGCGCGTGCCGCACACGTTCCGCAAATTCGCACGTGTGGTGCGCGCGTCTCGAAGGATGGGGTCGGCCGAGTAATCGCCGCCGCGGCGGTCAGTGCGTCAGCTCGGTGACCTTGCCGTCCTTGGAGCGGCCCTGCGCATAGTACTGGCCGATGTTCTTCATCAGCGCGGCGTCGGACACGGAATAGATCACTGCGTCGGTCTTGCCGGTATTGATGTGGCGCCGCCACAGGAAGTTCGGCACCACGAAAATGTCGTTCTGCGTCCAGTCGAAGCGCTTGCCGCCGACCTCGGTCGCGCCCGTGCCTTGGATCGCCACGTAGAAGGTGCCGGCGGTCTCGCGCTTGAGCTCGGTCTCTTCGCCCGGACGCAAGAGCTGTGCCGAATAGTTCAAGGTCTTGAACACGGGCTCACCAGTCATCGGATTGACGAAGTCCACCTTGATGCCCTCGTGCGGATCGCCCTTCTCCTTGCGCAGGCTGTGCAGCGTGTCGAGCACGTCGGCGCCGCGGTAATGAATGAGCGGCGCGGGGCTGCGGCCGACGCCGATCTGGTGATCGACGAAGGCGGGCTTTATGCCGCCGCGGCCGTAAAGCCGGCGCGAGCGGCCCTCGCTCTTGGTCACGGCCTGCACTTTCGCGTTGCCTTGCGCGCCCGGCATGTCGTGATCGACCCACGCGGCGTCGAGGAACTCCATCAGCGGCCAATCCAGCATGTCGATCCAGATCACCGGCTCGCCCGAGTCGTTGCCGTGGTCGTGCCAAGTACCGTTCGGCGTCAGGATCAAGTCGCCGCGCGCCGCCGTGCAGCGCTCGCCCTCGACGACGGTGTAGCCGCCCTTGTCCGACAGGATCGTGCGACTGGCGTTGGGCGAGTGCAGATGGACGGGCGCAACGTCGCCCGGATTGTAGATCGAGATGGCGCAGCGGATGGTGTTGGTGACCTGCAGACGGCCGTTCAAACCGGGATTGAGCAGAAGAATGCTCTGCCGGTCCGCGAACTCGATCGGCGACACCTCGGCCTTGCGCGCAATCTCGGAGATGCGATGCAGATAGGGGCTGAACTCGCTCCAGCGCCACATGTAGGGAATGGTCTTCATCTGGTTGGCGGCGACGCGGCCCGAGGCGAGCTGCCCGCTGCCTTCGCCGCCGGTCGCGCTGAACCACGGACGCTGGGCCGGGGCATTCGCCTGGGTGCGAACCCAGACGTGGTGCTTGGCGGCGTCGACGTTGATGGCTTCCATCATCTCGCGCGCCTTGTTGGAGAGCGGAACTTGCTTCTTCTGCGTGGCGGCTGCGACGGCGGTCATGACGTGGTCTCCTTGCGATTTTGCCGTGACGTACCGGGGTGGCGTGCCGTTCGCGCTAAAGCCCAAGCTTCGAAATGACTCGGCGGCGCCTGATCCAGGGTCGACCCAGACGAGAGGTATAGCGCCCCTCCCGGAAACTTTGCAATCGACGCAACGGCATGCCGGGGCTGCAGGGCCCTCATTTGGCGCCCAAGAAATCCTTGACGGCGCGGGTGAAAGCCTCGGGCTGGTCGAGGTTGGAAATGTGCCCGGCGCCGGGAAGCTCCGCGTAACGCGAGCCGGGCAGCGCTTCGTTGAGCTTGCGCATGGGCGCCGCGGCGGCGTCCTTCTCGCCGACCATGAACAGGACCGGCCGCGTCACCGTTGCCACCGCCGCGGCATAGTTGTGGTCGGCAAGCGCGGCGGCGCATCCGATGAAGCCGTTGACCGGCGTGGTGCGGATCATCTGGCGCACCTTGTCGAGGTGCGGCGGATTGGCCTTGATGGCCTCCGGCGGAAACCAGCGCGCGAGAGTAGGCTCGACCAGCGCCTCCATGCCCTGCTTTTGCGCGACCACGATGCGCTCTTCCCATTGCTGGCTGCTGGTCGGCGTCGACTGGCACGGCGAGTCGCAGACGATAACGCGGTCGAGCCGGTCCGGATGTTTCTGCGCCAGGCCGAGCGCGGTGGCGCCGCCCATGGACAGGCCGCCGAAATGCGCCTTTTTGATCGCGAGCGCGTCCATCAGCGCGAGTGCGTCGGCGATCAGCAGCTCGAACGCGTAGCGGCCGGCCGGCGCGTCGGTCGCGCCGTGCCCGCGCTGATCGTAGCGCAGCACGCGGAACGCCCGACCAAGCTCGCGCGCCTGGCCGTCCCACATGGCCAAATTGGTGGCGAGCGAGTTGCTGAGCACGAGCCAGGGCGCGCCGTCGGCCCCGTCCACTTGGTAATTGATGCTGATCCCATTGGCCTTGATCTTCATGACGGCGGCGTCCCTCTAACCGGCGCGTTGTTGGGTCGTCGATGCAGCCTGCGCGCCCAAAAAGTCCTGCAGCAGCGCCAGCAGCGCACCCGCCGCCTGCGCCGGCATCATGTGCACGGCATCGATCAATTCGAAGCGCGCGCCAGGAATTGTCCGCGCGAGCTGCTCGCTGGCGGCCGGCGGACGCACCTGATCGAAGCGACCGGCGACCACCATGGTCGGCCGCCGGATGTCTTTTGCGAGATGCGTCACATTGGGTCGGACGATCGAACGGTTCATCGCGGCGAAGCACACCGGATCATGGGCGAGGTAGCGCCCGCGATAGGCGGCGTAAGCGGCGCGGTCTCCGATGTCGGCCGGCCATGACTTGTCGAGCGTTACCGCAATGGCCTTGCGCAAGCCTTCGCGTTCGGCCAAGCCTGCGCGCTCTTCGAGCGCGGCCACGCGGCTGGGGTCGGCGCCGGTGAACGGATTGCAGAACACGAAGCTCGCGATGCGGTCGGGATGCCGGGTCATGTAGATCAGCGCCTGCATGGTAGCGGCGGCGACGGTGACGAAATGATAGGGGGCGGCGAGGGCGCTCCCTTGCAGCACGGCTTCGAGATCCTCGACCAGGATTTCGGTGGTGATCGGTTGGCGCACCTTCTCCGAGAGCCCCGAGCCGCGCTGGTCGTAGCGCAGCGTGCGGAAACGCTCGCTCAGGGCGGGAGCGATGCCGTCCCAGCTGTCGAACGTGCCCCCCATCTCATGCAACAGCACGACCGACGGCCCGTGTCCGGCAAGCTCAAAGTGGATGCTGATGCCGTTGGCGTCCATCCAGGGCACGGTCGTCCTCCCGCGTTGCGCCGCGCATAGAGGCATGAGCGCTTGCAAAATTCAACACACGACCGGGTGAGGGTAGCGCGTCGGAGGCGATGATGGCATCACCGCGCAGGATCGACGTTCACTTCCACCTCATCCCGCCGTTCTATCGCGGGGCGGTCTACGCGGCGGGAAGAGGCCCGGCCATCGGCAAATATCCGGATTGGACGCCAGAGCTCGCGCTCGACGTGATGGATGCGCACGGCATCGAGGTCGCGCTCACGTCGCTGGCGCAGCCTGGCGTCGGCTTCGGCAGCGCGGCGAGCGCGCAGGCCTTGGCGCGGCGCTGCAACGACTACGCCGCCGAGCTCGTCGCGCGCTGGCCCACGCGCTTCGGCGCTTTTGGCACGGTGCCGACCTGGAGCACCCAAGGCGCGCTCGACGAGATCGCCTATTCGCTCGACGTGCTCAAGTTCGACGGCGTCTCGCTGTTTGCGAGCTACGGCGAAAATTTCCTCGGCGATCCGCGGTTCGATCCTCTGCTCGCGATGCTGAACGAGCGCGGCGCGGTCGTGTTCGTCCATCCCGGCCTACATCCCTCGAGCAAGGGGCTGGCGCTGCCTTGGCCCGCCTTCATGATGGAGTATTTGTTCGACACCACGCGCGCGGCGGTGAACCTGATTTTCTCCGGCGCAATCGAGCGCTTCCCGCGCGTTCGTTTCATCTTGCCTCACGCCGGCGGGCTCGTCCCCTATTTCGCCTGGCGGCTTTCGGTGTCGCCGATGATCGACCCGCGCCTGCCGCAGCTCTCGCGCGCCCAGGTCTACGCCGGCTTCAAGCATTTCTGGTACGACAACGCGCTCTCGCCCGGGGAACAGACCTTCGGCGCGCTCGATCACGTCGCGCTGCCGGAGCGCGTCGTGTTCGGGACCGACTACCCGTTCGCCAATCCGCGCGTCATCGCCGAGATGATCAAGACCTACGAATCCGGGTTCCTTTCGCAGGCGCGGCGTGCCCAGATCGACCGCACCAACGCGCTGGCGCTGTTTCCGAAATACGGCTGACGGACGCGCCGTACCGAGAACTCCGTCCTTGATTGATCAAGCGACCGCGTCGCCTAACGTCAGCGGCGGTGTCAGCCGATCATGGCGGTCGTGGGTTATCCGGACGCGATCCACTTCGACGCGATGAAGATCAAGAGCCCGACGAGCCCGCCCACGAGGGTGCCGTTGATGCGGATGTATTGCAGATCTTTGCCGACCTGGAGCTCCAGCCGGTTGACCAGCGTGGCTGCGTCCCAATTCTGCACCACCTGGGTCACGTAGGCGCCGATCTCCGCGCGGCGCGGCAAAAGGATGCGCAGCATGAGCAGCCGTATCCAGCGGTTGAACCGCCTCTGCCGATCCGGATCCTGCTCCAACCAACGGCCGAAATTGTGCAGGGCGACCTCGAGTGTCCTTGCGGTCGTTTCGGCGCGGGCCTGTGGGTCCGATTCGAGGCCGCGCTCGATCTCCTCCCACAAGCTTCTGGCCTGCTCCTGGAGCAGCGGGTTCGCCAGCAGCTGCGCCTTCATGCGCTCGCCGACCGCGTGCATGTCGGGATCGGTCGCCAGATCCGCGATCAGCTTTTCCATCGCCTGACTCAACTCGACCCGCCAGGGATGATCTGGATCGCGCAGTTCCTGCAGAGTGCTGAGGAGGCCGGCCATCACCCGCTCGGCGATCATGTTGTCCACCCATTTGGGTATCCAGCGCGACGAGTGCTCCGACACGATGCGGTGTATCGCGGCCTTGTTGCGCCTGAGCGAGCGTTCGCCAAAGTCGAGCGCGCGCTCGAGCGCGGCCTGCGCCGCGCCGCCAGCCCACAGCACCGCCAAGAGCTTCGAGGCCAGCGGCGCGGCCGGAACGGATTCGATGCCTTGGCGGGCGACATCGCCGAGAAATTCGCCCAGCTCCGGCCGCGCAAGCGACTTGAGGATCCGGGGAAGCAGCGTCCCGACATACTGCGCTAGCTGCTTTGCATTGTCGGGATCGTTGACCCAGCGCGTGATCCAGCCGACCACGTCGACCCGGAAGAGCTGCTCGTGCGCCACTCGTGGGCTGAGGAAGTTGTTGGTGATGAAGCGGCCCAACGCCGCTCCGATGCGATCCTTGTTGTTCGGCACGATTCCGGTATGCGGGATGGGGATCCCGAATGGATGCCGGAACAGGGCCACGACCGCGAACCAATCGGCGCAAGCGCCGACCATGCCCGCTTCCGCGAAGGCACGTACATAAGGCAGCCAGGCCCAGTCCACTTTGGCGACGCTGGTCGCGACGAAAATGCACGTCATCACCCCCAGCAGGGAGACGGCGATCACCCGCATGCGCTTGAGATCGGCGAGCTTGGCTTCCGCGCTCTTGATTTCGGGCTCGGCGGTTCGCGAAACCCCTGGCACCGTGATTGGCCTCCCTCGCGGTTAGGCTCGGGCCCCGGTTTGCAAATATTGCGAAGACAGACGCTCGTAGTGGTGCCGTATGAGCGCCTGCCCATACCGACGCTCGAGCCGACGGATGGTGAAATGCGCCTGCGCGACACGCTGAAAATGATTGATGAAAATGAGGTTGACCGTGGCTCCCCCGATCGCGCCGAGGATCGGTATCGCGCTCGCGGCGAAGCGTTCGGAGGCGATCACGCCGAAGCGTGACGCGATTTCCGTCACCAGGCTGTTCACGACCGGCGTCGACGCCCTGACGGCGCTGCGCTCGATGAGATAGGCCGACGCTTCGCCGGCGAGCTTGCTCAGCAGCGCCCGTGACGCATAGTAGCCGATGTTCATTTGTTTTCTCGCGCCGCCGGCGCCGAGTGCGAAGACTTCGATGCAGGCGAGACGAGCTTCCAATTGCGACAGATCCTCGCCGTGATGACGGGCGGTATCGGCAATTGATCGCAGCATCAGCGTCGTTGTCACCGGCAGCTCGATCGGAAGCGCCGCAAAGCCGAAAAACCCGCTGATGCCTCCGTTGATGCCGGCCAACAGCGACGAAAGCTTGGTCGCCGGCGGCTGCTTCGATTTCGGCTCAATCAAGTTGATCGCCAGATGCAGGCATTTCAGGATGGCGGCTTCGATGGCGCGATTGAGACCGGCGCTTGCCGATTTCGGCATCATGCGCAGCAGCCGGTCGACCGGCTGGCCGGCATAGTCCGCGAGCCGCGCAGCAAAGTTCTGGCGTTCCAGCAGAAAGAAGGCGCGTTGCAGGGCTTTCTGATGCTGGGGCGAAAGCGATCGCTCGGTCGCGACCGGGATCATCGGTAGCGCAAGATCGGCCGCAGTCCGTTGAGCGTGGCCACGATTGCCGAGCCGTTGCTGATCAATGCCGTCATCGTTGGGCTGATGAGCCCGCCGGGCAGCGCGAGCGCCAGCGCCAATGTGTTCATTCCCGCCACGATCGCATAGTTCTGCTTGATCAGTTGAACCGCGTCCTGCGAGATCTCGACCGCCTTCACGAGTTTCCACAGCGAGTCCTCCATCAGCACGACGTGCGCCGTTTCATGCGCGACTTCGGCGCCGTGCTTCATGGCGATGCCGACGTCCGCGTAGCTCAGCGCCGGGGAATCGTTGATGCCGTCACCGACCATCGCAACAACATTGCCGGCGCGCTGTAGTTCCGCAATGGCGTCGGCCTTATCCGCCGGCAGCATGTCGGCAAAGTGGCGGGTGAGACCGAGCCGGCGCCCAACGGCCCGCGCCACGACCGCATTGTCGCCCGTCAACATCACGCTGTTCTTCACGCCCATGCCACGCAGGCGGTGCAGCACGGATCGGCTCTCCGCGCGGACCTCGTCCGAATAGGGCACCATTCCGGCCACTGCGCCATCGACCGCGATATAGACGCACGAATAGCCTCGCTCATCGAGCGCGGAACGATCGGTCGCGGTCTTGCGCACGCAAATGTCGCTTTGCCGCATGAAACGCTCGTTGCCGACGTGCAAGTAGTAGCCGTTGACTTGGCCTTCCACGCCGAGCCCGACCCGATACTGCGCTTCGTCGCACGGTGGGATGTTGACCGCGAGCTCCTGGGCCTTGATCCGCAATGCCTCCGCTACGGGATGTCGCAGCTTCGTTTCCGCCGCCGCCGCCAGCCCGAGCAGATGACCCGGCGTGATGTGGTCCTGATAGGTGAGCACGTCGAGAACGGCGGGTGTGCCGTGGGTCAAGGTCCCGGTCTTGTCGAAGACGACGGTGTCGACCTCGGCGAGGCGTTCCAGGTGTCGGCCGCTCTTGATGATGATGCCCGTGCGCGCCGCATGGGTCATCGATGCCAACACTGCGGTCGGCGCCGCGACCCGAATGCCGGTGCCGTAATCGACGATCACCAGGGAGAGGAACCGGTCGAAATCCCCGGACACCAGCGCCGCACCGGTTGCCAGCACCAGCTCCGGCACGACCAGCCGGTCGGCCAGCCGCTCGGCGTGGTTCTGCATGCGGGTGTCGCCGATTGGCGCGGATTCGACGAGACGCACGATCTGTCCGGCCGTGGTGTCGGCACCGACCCGCGTCGCGCGGATCGTCAGCTGGCCGTCGCGGATGACGGTCGCCGCGAACGCCGTGTCACCCTTGCCGCGTGTCACCGGCAGGCCTTCGCCGGTGATGGTCTTCTGGTCGATCAGAGCTTGCCCGGCGATGATCTCGCCGTCGATCGGGATCAAGCCGCCGTGATGGACGACGACTTCGTCGCCGACCGCGAGTTCGCCGCTCGGGATCGAGACGAGAGCGCCGTCGCGGACGACCCACGCTGTCTTGACCTGGAATTCGAGCAATTCGCGGATCGCGCGCCGCGAGCCGGCCGCGGTCAAGTCGCGGATCCAGTCCCCGAGCTTGATCAGCCAGGTCACGATCGCCCCTGCCATCGGATTGCCTTGCGCCAGCGACGCAGCGACCGCGAGCGTGTCGAGGAAATCCACGTTGAGGCGGCCCTCGCGCCGCCAGACGCGCCATGCGCGCAGCGCAATCGGATAGGCGTTCCAAAGCATCAATGGCAGATTGATCGCCCGCACGATGGGATTGGCGCTGAAGGCCAGCGCAACAGACAGCGTCGGCAGGGCGAGCGGCACGCGCCGCAGCAGCGATTGGCTGCCATCAAGGCGGCCGGCCGCGCGCTCCGTCGGACCATCATCCGCGAGCTCCGTGGGGATCACCAGGCTGCGCAGCTCGACGATGCTCATGAGCCGCAAGCGGCCGATGACGGCGCGCAGCAACGGCTCGTCAGCCACGTCGTACTCGACGATCAGGCAGGCGCAATCATAGTTGATGCGCGCGCTCCTGATGCCGTCGCGCGCTCGCAGCCACGTCAGCGACGCTTCCGCCAAGGATCGCCGTCGACAGAGCGACGGAACGTGCAGGCGCACACGACCCGGAATGAAATGGCGGATGGTCAGTTCCATTGTACGAAGGTCCTCACCTCGATGTATCGAGCCAATCAGCCCTTGACCAACACCGGGGCGGCTGCCGGACCTCCGTTAGCATGCGGCGCATGCATTTCGATGACATGGTTGAGGGCGAACAGCGTGAGCGTGACCCACACCGGAGTCGCCGCCGCAGTCCCGACTTCGAGGACCGTGAATCCGATGATCCCTACCGCCAGGACTATCTTCAGGTCGACATAGTTGTCCGTGGCCGTTCTGATCTCGCGGTCGCAGTGCTTGAAGAAATCCACGACCGCGCGGGCGCTCTGAGAATGGCGGGCCAGGAACTCGGCTTCTTCCTCGATCCTGCGCGCAAATTGGTCGATTTCCGTAACCGGCGGTTCCATAGCGCCCGTCTGCTGAACGTGATCCTGGAATCGGCCGTGGAATTCGTCATGCCGGTGGACGTCGTAGTGCATCACCACGCTGCCGGTCGCCGGATTGCAGGTGATCCGCTCGATGCCCGGTATCACCGCGAACGTCTCGGCGATTTGTTGCAGCAATTCGGGATTGCCCTTGGCCGCCGGGACTTTCATGCGAACCCGGCCCGGGACCTGATGCGCGACGTTGAATTTGAGCTTCGTCATGGGCGCGTCAGCTAGCCGATGACCGTCGCGCTGGGCGCATCACGCCGCAGGCATGGACGAACGCGCTGGTGATTTCGGTGTGGCCGCCTTCTTGTCGCCTTCGGCGTCGACCTCCGCGACAATGTCATGCATCTGCTCTTGGACCTCAGCGACCATTTCGCGGGTTTTCTGCCCCATCTTGTAGGCGCCGCGGACCGTCGACTTGACCAGCGGGCTAACGGCGCCGCCGAGCCTCGGCAGGTATTTCGGGACCAGCATCGTGGCGATGCCGAGCACAAGGCCGGGCAGCAGGGCAGCCTCGAAAATGATCACCCCGGCGCCAACCACCGCGACCGTCGCCGCGGTCGCGACCAGCTCGTCTTGGCTCTCGGCTAACTCATCGAAGCCGTCGGCCGGCTCATTGGCATCGTTGTCAGCCATTTTGCCGCCGTTCGCGGCATCGGACTTGTGCCGTTCCATGGGATTTCTCTCTTCGGCGCTCGACCGAGGCGCGTGGACGGGTTTACACGATTGGAGCCGCAGTCCTCTCGCGTGCCGAAGTTGATCCGTCCCGCGCGCCGGCCCAACACCTCATGATCGGGCAGGATTGTGACACTTTGAATACGCTCATATGACGGGACTGATCGGCAGCGAGGCAACGGGCGTGTTGGAATCGCGCGTCGCGATTGACCAGAGCGAACGTGCTCAGCGCGCCATCGCTTCCACGAGCGGCGCGACGTCGCCGATTTCATCGAGCGACCACAGCCGCTCGCCCAGGTCCTTCGCCCGCGCGGCGCCGAGCACCGGGCCGACGAGATCGAAAAACTTCGCCGTGAGCCCGGCGTCGTCGAGCGGCACGATGCGCGAGCCGAGCGCTTCGTCGGCCTGGCGCGTAAAGCTGCCGCGCGCGGTCGTCACCGTCACCCGCGCCGGGCGCAATTGCGGATAGAGCCGATCGACGTCCGGCGGCGCCGTCACCGTGAGCTTGCGGGCGATGGCGGCGAACGCGGGATCGCGCCGCGTCTGCTCGGAAAAATGCTCGAACTTGACGGCGCGGAATTTGAGCGCGAGCCCCATCAGATAGGGAAAGCTGAGCTGCGCGCTGGCGAAATCATCCCATCCGGTCTCGGCGTGCTCGGCGGCGATGCGATAGGTCGCAACCTCGATGCGCTCAACCTCGTCGCTCGAGATAGCCTCGTCGTTGATGAGGCCGATGAGCGCCTCGACCGCAGGCTGGATGTGCCGGCAGCAGGGGTAGGGCTTGATGTAGCAATCGGTGATGCCGAACGGCACCGAGGGCGGAAATGTGATGGGGCGCGCCTTGTCGGCGCGGCCGAAGGCGAAGGCTTGCATGAAGCCGTCGCGCGCCTCGATCACGTCGGGCGGGCCTTCGACGCCTTGCTCCGCCAGCAGCGCCGCCTGCAGGCCCTCGCGCGCGGCGTGGCCGGCATGCAGCCGCTTGATGTCGCCGCCGCCATTGACGAAGGCGAACAACCCCGCGGCGCTCGACGCGGCAAGGCCGAACGCGTTCGCGAGCACATCGGCTGGAAGGCCCTGCAGCTTGCCGGCGGCCGCGACCGAGCCGAACACGCCGACCGCGGCGGTCGGATGGAATCCGCGCTGGCGCAGGTCGGGATGGCAGGCGCGGCCGATGGCGATCACGGCCTCATAGCCGGCGACGATCGCCTCCATGAGCGCGCGTCCATCGGCGTGTCGGTCGTAGCCGAGCGCCAGCACCGCTGGCACCACCACGCAGCCGGGATGCACCGAGCCCTGCCGGAAGCCGTCGTCGAGTTCGATGCCGTGGGCGGCGGTGCCGCCGAGGAAAGCGGCGTCGATGAGGTCGGCCCGCCGCGCGCGGCCGGGCACGGGAATGCGGCCCGCCGGGCGCACCGCCGCGAGCACGGCTTCGGCGCGGGTCGCAACCTCGCCGCCCGCGCCCGCGATCATGACGCCGACGGTGTCGAGCAGATGGCGCCGCGCGTAGTGGCGCACCTCGTGGGGGAGGGCGGCGTGACGGAGCTCGCCGACGAACTCGACGATGGCCGCGGTCGCCCCGGCGGCAGGATGGAGCGTCTGCAGGGCTTCGGCGTGGACCATGGGGTTTCCTCTCGGAGACGCGGCGGCCGGGAAGGCTCGAAGCCTATGCGTTCCCCGCAAGCTTCACCAGAGCGTCGACGGCGACGACGCCCTCTCCCGCCGGCCGCACGATCAGCGGGTTGATTTCCGCTTCGGCGATGCTGGCATCGTCGGCGAGCTGGGAGAGCGCGACCATCGCCCGCGCGAGCGCGTCGAAATCGCCCGCGGGCCTGCCGCGGTAGCCGGCGAGCGCCATGAGGCTGCGGACCTCCGCGATCATCTCGTGCGCGGTGGCGAGATCGATCGGCGCGAGGCGCAGGCTGCGGTCGCGCGCGATCTCGGTGAGCACGCCGCCGGACGCCACCATGATCAGCGCTCCAACGTCGCGATCGACGCGATAGCCCAACAGGACCTCGCCGAGGCCGGACACCATGGGCTGCACCAGCACGCGGCCGACGCGCGCGCCGGGCCTTCGTTCGGCGACGGTCGCGGCAATGTTCTGGATCGCCGCAATCAGCGCCTCGCCGTCGACGACGCCGAGCGCGACGCCGCCGACATCGGTCTTGTGTGCGATCTCGGCGCACAGCACCTTGACCGCGACCGGATAGGCGAAGGGCAGGGGTGGCGCCCGCGCGATGCCGACCTCGAGCGCAACCGAGGGCGCGCGTGCGATGCCGAGGCGGTCGAGCAGCGCGCTGGCTGCGAGCTCGTCGAGGACTGGCCCGTTGCTCGCGACGGGCGCGGCCGAGCGCGCAGGCAGCGGCCGGGGCGGTTGCCGCGATAGCGCTGCGGCAATGGCGTCGGCGCACGCTTCCGGCGTGCGGAAATTCGGCACGCCCGCGCGGCTGAGCATCGCCAATGCCTCCGGTGCGTCCGGCACGACGAACGCCGCGAGCGGCCTTGCCGCGCCTGCGCTGTCGATGATGGGCCGCACCGTTATTTCCGGCTGCGATCGTGCGGATGAGCCGATGACCGCGAGCACGAGGTCGAATTCGGGCGCGGCCGTGAGAATATCGAGCGTGGCTTTCATCGTCTCGTAGCGCGCTCCGGCAATGGTGAGATCCACCAGCCGCGCGGGCTTGACCTCGATGCCTGCGGCGGCGATCCGCGCCAGGGTCGCCGTGCTCGCCGGCTCGACGGTGACGCCGCGGCTCGCGAGCGGGTCGACCACCATGGTCGCGCCGCCGGCCGTGGTCGTCACCACGCCGACGCGCTTGCGCCCGCCACGGGCTGCGGCGGGCACGCGCGAGAGCAGCGGCGGGCCCTCGATCAGGCCCTCGAGCGTATCGACCCGCGCAATGCCGCAGGACCTGAGAAATTGATCGGCGACGTCGTCCTCGCCCGCGAGCGCGCCGGTGTGCGAGACCGCAAGCTCGCGCGCGGCGTCCGAGCGGCCGAGCTTGTAGGCGATGATCGGCTTGCCACGCTCGGCCGCCGAAAGCGCAAAGCGCCGCAGCGTATCGGCGTGCCGCATGGTCTCGAGAAACAGCATGTAGCCGTCGATGTCGGGATCATCGAGGGTTGCCGCGCAGATTTCGCCGAGCGAGAGATCGACCTCGTTCCCGACCGAAACGAAGCCGGCAAAGCCCGTGCCGCGCGCCTTGCCGCGCGACATCAGCGCGCCGATCATGCTGCCGCTGTGGGAGGCGGCGAAGATGCGCCCGAGCGGAAAATCCTTCTCGTCGAAGGCGGCGTTCGCCGTCAGCATGACCCGCGTGCGCAGGTCGACCACGCCGAGGCTCGACGGCCCGACGATGCGGATGCCGGTGCGCGCGCAGGTCTCGCGCAGGCGCGTCTCGCGCGCCATGCCTTCGGCGCCGGCTTCCGCGAAACCGTCGGCCAGCACGGTCGCGACCTTGACGCCCAGCGCCCCGCATTCCTCGACCGCCGCGACCGCGGCCTGCGTGGGCGTCACGATATAGGCGTGCTCGGGCGGCTCGGGCAGCGCCGCCAGCGCGGGCCAGGCGCGCTCGCCGAGCACCGTTTCGCGCCGCGGATTGATGGGGTAGACGCGGCCCGCGTAGCCGATGCGCCGGAGAAATTTCAGTGGCCGGCCCGCGGCCTTGCTGGCGTCGTCCGACTGCCCGACGATGGCGACGGAGCGCGGGGAGAAGAGCGCGTCGCGAAGATTCGAGTTAGTAAGCTCTGGAAGCGCCACCTTCACAATCACTCCGCCGCTTCGGCGGGCTTGGGCCCGCGCTGATCGAACCGGCGGTCGAAGACGTGCTCGGCGATGCGGTTCTTGAGGATTTCGATCGAGCCGCCGGCGATCATCCAGCCACGGCAGCGCCGCATGCACCATTCCACCAGGCTCTCCTGGCTGTAGCCCATCGCGCCCATGATCTGGACCGCTTCGCTCGCCGCTTCGAAGCCCGCCTGGTTGCAGGCTGCCTTGGCAATGGCGGTCTCGTAGGCGGAGGGCAGACCGCGATCGGCATTGGCCGCCGCGCGGTAGAGCAGGAGCTGCGCGCCTTCGAGCTTGATCGCCATGTCGGCGAATTTCCATTGCAGGCCCTGGAACTCGCACAGCGGGCGGCCGAACTGCCGGCGGGTCGATGCATGCTCGCGCGCCTTGTTGAAGGCATAACGCCCGAACGCCAGCGAGCGCGCGGTGTTGCCGAGGCGCTCGATGTTGAAGCCCGCCATCTGCTTTTTGAAGCCGCCGGGTCCGAGCAGGACGTTCTCCGCCGGAATGCGGCAATTGTCGAAATGGAGTTCGCACCACTCCTCGCCGCTCATGAAGCGCGAGGGCTGGCCGATCGCAAAGCCCGGCGTGCCGCGCTCGACGATCACCGAGCCGATGCCGCCGAGCCCCGGCCCGTAGCGCACGTAGATCAGGAAAATCGCCGCGTCCGGGCTGAAGCTGGAAAACAGCTTGCTGCCGTTGATGACGTAATGGGAGCCGTCCGGCTTCGCGCTGGTCTTGAGGTCGGTTGCCGCGGAGCCGGCGTCGGGCTCGGTGATGCCGAGGCTCATCACCATGCGTCCCTGCAGGAGGTCGGGCAGCCAGCGCGCCTTCTGTTGCGGCGTTCCATATTCGGCGAAGGTGCGGATCGGTCCGAAATTGCCGAACTGCACCACGTCGGAGCTGCGCGGGCAGACGGCGGCGACCTGCTCGATGGCGATCACCGCGTCCATCAGCGTGCCGCCCTGGCCGCCGTCGGCCTCGGGAAGGCTGATGCCCATGAGACCGTGCGCGCTCATCAGTTTCGCGACATCGAACGGATAGCGCGGGTCGTGGGCACGCTTGAGCGCGTCCTTTTCGAGGTGCGTGAGCGCGAAACGGCGAACCGAGTCGGCGAAGGCCTGCTGCTCTTCGGTGAAGTGGAACTGCATCTTGAATTCCCTCAAACTGGCCGCGCAGATTTTGCTGCTTGCATCGGCGAACGGTGCGTGCCTCTCTACCGCTCATCCTCGCGCACAGCGCGTCCTCAAGGGCGTTGACGCCCGTCCATAGCCCGCGAAGACGGGCGTAAATGCCCTTTGGGCCGGGCCACGGACGCGCGTAAACGCGCTGCGCTGGGAATCCAGTCTAGCACCTCGCATCCGGGCCGCCGCTATGGGGTCCCCGCGACGCATAGCGCGTCGTTGAGGGCGTTCACGCCCGTCTTCGACGGGCTATGGACGCGCGTAAACGCGCTTTTGCTGTCGCGGGGTGGCCCTCGCGGGGACGAGCGGAAAACCATTGCTCATTCCGGGTTGATGCCGACGGCCTTCACCAGGTCGGACCACATCGTCAGCTCGCGGTCGATGATGGCGGCGTACGCCTCGGGCGTGGTGGGCTGCGGCTCGGCGCCTTCGACGGCAAGGCGCCCACGCACCTCCTCGGTCATGAGCGCGGCGTTGAGCGCCCGGTTGAGCGTATCGATGACGGCGCGCGGCGTCCCCGTCGGCGCGGCGAGGCCCCATCGCAGCGGCACGTCGTAGCCCGCAAGCCCCGCCTCCGCGAGGGTCGGCACCGCCGGGATCAGCGCCGAACGCTTGGCGCCGGTCACCGCGAGCCCGTGGATGGTGCCGGCGACGATGTGGCTGTGGGCGTTCGGTATCGCGCTGATCAGCACGCCGATATGGCCGCCGAGCAAATCGTTGAGCGCCGGCGCCGCGCCCTTGTACGGAACATGGGACAGCTTCATGCCGGTCCGATAGGCGAGGAGCTCGACCGTAAGGTGGTTGAGCGTGCCGGTGCCGGGCGAGCCGTAGGGAATGGGAGTGGCGCTCTCCTTACCGATCTTGATCAGCTCGGCCAGCGAGCGGGCGGGGAAGCTTGGACGCACCACGATCACGTTGGGCGTGGCCGCGATCAGGCCGATCGGATCGAGGTCCTTGCGCGGATCGTAGCCGAGATTGTGAAGCAGGCTCGGCGAGGTCCCGACCGTGGCGCTGGTGACCACCAGGATGGTGTAACCGTCGGGCGCGCCCTTCGCGACCGCGCGGGTCGCGAGCGTCCCGCCGGCGCCGCCGCGGTTGTCGATGACGATTTGCTGGCCGAGCGTCTCGCTCATCTTGTCGGCGACGCTGCGCGCCACGGTGCTGGCGCTGCCGCCGGGCGCGAATGGAACGACGAGCGTGATCGGGCGCGCCGGATAGGTTTCTGCGGCCGCCGGCCCAAGCGCGGCAGGAAGGAGCGCCGCAGGAAGCAACGCCGCAACCCAAGCGGCGAGCAGGATGGAAGCTCGGCGCATGGTGGGTTCTCCCAAGTGTTCTTGTCTCAAGTCCTTTTGCCTCAACCCCGACATGACGTGCTTGATGGTGCCGTCCTTGCCCGCCGCATCCATCGCCTGAAACACAAGCAGCAAGGACCAGCTGTCCTGCGCGTAGAGCATGTCCTGCTCTTCGGCGAGCCACTCGGTGCCGCGAGTGAGAAGTTCGGCCGCCTCTCCCTTACCCAGCTGCAGGCCGCAGGTGTCTGCCGGATCGACGCTCTTCAGGCGGAAGCCCTTGCCCTTGGTAATGCGGAATGGGTCGACGTACTTCTGGATGCGGTCGAGGATCTCTTGTCTCGCCACGGCACAGTCTCCCTTTCTTAAAGGCGCAATCTAGCTCCAACGTTGCCGCCGAGGATCAAGAAACCGGCCGGCGAATTTGGAAATACCGCAGGATCGCAAAGCAGGCGCTGGCTGCTGCGAAATGCTTGAGCGTATGTCCGCTCAGGATGAATCCAACCGAAT
>Ga0306926_10000524_pt1 | contig 35843 bp, 34 predicted proteins | sample flu12Cox44000178_FD_203759 | JGI IMG/M metagenome (GOLD analysis project Ga0306926, IMG submission 203759) | Lab enrichment of tropical soil microbial communities from Luquillo Experimental Forest, Puerto Rico - flux8day.12C.oxic.44.000.178 (v2)... | ecosystem: Environmental > Terrestrial >...
AGATTTCCGGCCGTTGGTGCGATTATCGGCTGTATTTCGTATGGCAGGAGGAGATTAGCGCGATGCACTTCTCCTGCGGCTTCGATATGAAGGTACCAAAGGGGCGTCGGGGCCCGGTCTACGAGCTTCTCGCGCTCGCGAACGAAAGGCTGTGGCTGGGACATTTCGATCTCTCGGCCGAGGACAACTCGCCCGCCTTCCGGCACGCGGTCTTGTTGCGTGGCGTCCCGGCGGCGAGCGCTGAGCAAGTCGAGGATCTCGTCGATATTGCCTTGTCGGAATGCGAGCGCTTCTACCCGGCGTTCCAGTTCGTCGTCTGGGGCGGCAAATCGCCCGCTCAAGCAATCGCGTCGGCGATGATCGATCCGGTCGGAGAAGCTTGAGCGAGGGGCGGCACGACGTGCACGATGGCAAAGGGCTGCGTCGCGCTCTAGTGCTGGTCGGGTGTGGCAAGATGGGGACGGCGATGCTCCGTGGCTGGCTTGCCGGCGGTGCGATATCGCGGTTCTACGTCGTCGAACCAGAAGGTATGCCGCCTGGGTTGGCGCCTGCGCCCGAAATAGAATGGCACACCACCGCGGACACACTGCCGCTGGAGCTGGCTCCGGATGCCGTTGTCTTTGCCGTCAAGCCGCAAATCATCGATGCGGTGTTGCCGCCCTATCGTCGCTGGGCCCGCCCCGAAACACTTTTTGTCTCGATCGTGGCCGGCAAGACCCTGGCCGGTCTCGGACGCCATCTCGGTCCCGCGGCGGTCATCCGCACGATGCCCAACACACCGGCTGCAATCGGGCGCGCGATTACCGTGGCCTGCGCCAACGCCCGCGTCACGCAGCAGCAACGGCGGCTCTGTGATCGGCTGCTGGCCGCCATAGGCGAGAGCGCCTGGGTTGAAGACGAGGCGCTGATCGACGCGGTCACGGCGGTGTCCGGGAGCGGGCCCGCCTATGTCTTCCTACTGATCGAAGCATTGGCCCGGGCAGGTGAAACCGAGGGGCTGCCGCCAACCTTGGCCCTGCGGCTCGCCCGCAGCACTGTTGCGGGATCTGGCGAGCTGGCCCGGGTCGCCACGGAGAGCCCAGCGACCTTGCGCGAGAACGTCACGAGCCCAGGCGGCACGACCAGGGCGGCGCTCGACGTGCTGATGGCCCCTGACGGTCTCGAACCGCTAATCGCGCGCGCGGTCGCCGCGGCAGCGGCGCGCTCGCGTGCGCTCGCAAGCTGATCCAAGCAAAGCGGAGAAAGGTGCCATGGCAAAGACGGCTGCCGGAGGCGGACGCCGCCGACGCGCTGACACCGGGCAGCAGAGCGACGCCGACAGGATCATCGACGCAACCCTCGCCAGGGTGGCGAGCGAGGGTTGGCGGCATCTGTCGCTTGCCGCGATAGCGGATGCGGCCGAGCTGCCAATTCTGCGAGTCTACCGCACATTCAGATCGAAACGGGCGATCCTCCGCGGTCTCTATCGACGGGTCGACGAGGCGGCTCTCGCCGAACCACCGCTGGCCGAGCCGGCAGAACGCCCACGGGATCGGCTCTTTGATCTACTCATGCGGCGATTTGACACACTCCAGCCATACAAGCCCGCCTTCGAAGTACTGCGGCGCGAATTACCGGGTGATCCGGTTACGGTCCTTTGTGCGGGAGCATCGTTGCTGCGCTCGATGCGGTGGATGCTCGAAGGGGCCAATATTTCAACCGACGGTCTTCGCGGCGCTCTCGCGGTCAAGCTTACTGCGGCAGCCTACTTATCGACGATGCGCGTCTGGCAGCGGGACGATTCGCCGGATCTGGCACGCACGATGGCAGCGCTCGACGCGCGCCTGCGTCAGATCGAGTGTGGGCTCCCGCCGACGGATCGTCCGCGGCGCAACGAAGAGCTTGTTCCTCCCTAATTTTGCTGCACTGCAAAGGCTCTTGACGTGACTTAAAAGGCGACCGATATGAGACTTGTTGTGCACCGCACAATATTTTCAGCCCCCTGAACCGGAACCCCCCACTCATGGCCGAAGCACAAACACGCCCAAGCTTCTTCGATTTTGATATGACCAAGATGATGGCCGACTTCCGCTTTCGTCCGTTCGACGTCGAGGCATTGATGGCCTGTCAGCGTCGCAACATCGAAGCGCTCACACAGGCGAATCAGCTTACTGTGGAAGCCGTCCAGACGGTCGCCCGGCGCCAGATTGAAATCGCCCGTCAGACCCTCGAGGATATGTCGGCGTTGCTGCGCGACCTCGCCCAGCCTGCTTCGACCGAGGACCGCATCGCCAAGAACACCGAATATGCGAAGCAGATACTCGAGAAAAGCCTGAGCAATGGCCGCGAAATCACCTTGTTGGCGACCAAGGCCGGCACCGAGGCGGCCGATGTCCTACGCAAGCGCGCTTGTGAAGGACTCGACGAGATCCGCGACTTTGCGAAGCAACAAAGCGCGCATTGACCGTTTGGTTTAGAGCGTAAGGCTGCGCCACATCGCAGCTTGGTGACATCGAACGTTCCACTCCTAGCGCGGCAGATGGACGCGGGCACGCAGACCGCCCTGCGGCGAAGTCTCAAGGGTGACCTCGCCGCCGTGACTGCGCGCCACGTCGCGGGCAATCGTCAGGCCAAGACCGATACCTCCAGTCGACGGATTGCGGGAGGAATCGAGGCGAATGAATGCACGGAACGCGCGGTCCCGGTCCGCTAGCCGTATCCCAGGTCCGTCGTCGTCGACCAGGATGTCGATCCCATCGGCGACCACGACCCCGGTCAGCCAGACATGGCTGCCGTGGCGGCGCGCATTGTCGATCAGGTTACCGATGCAACGACGCAACGCGTTGGGTCTCACCAGCAGCACGTATTCGGGCGGTGTAGTGACTGCCAGCGGCGTCCGTTCCCGCCGCATCGCGGCGGCCAAGTCTTCAAGCAGCAACGAGATGTCGGTATCGACCGGCACCTCGGTCCCTTCACCGCGCACAAAGTCGAGATAGCCGTGCACCATGCGCTCCATCTCGGCAACATCCGATTTGAGTTCTTCGACCGCGAGATCGTCGTCGAGTAGCTCCAAGGCGAGTTTCATCCGCGTCAACGGCGTGCGCAGGTCGTGGGACACCCCGGCGAGCATTTGCGTCCGTTGGCGAATCTGGCGTTGGATCCGATCGCGCATCTTCATGAACGCGATCGCCGCTTGGCGAACCTCGACCGCGCCTTCGATCTTGAAGAACGGAACGGGGCGACCCTTTCCGAACCCGTCTGCGGCCGCCGCCAGCCGGCGCAACGATTTGACTTGGTTGCGTAGAAAGATCGTAGCCACCACCAGAAGTACCAATGACGAACCGACCATCCACATGACGAAGATGTAGGTCGTCGAGCTGTACAACCGATTACGCGGAACATCGACCGTAAGCACCCCGTCGGAAAGCTGTACATTGATTTGGATGGCGTACGGATCGCTGAGGGTTTCAATACGATAAGGAAGGTTGACACGCCCCCGCATCGCCTGTGTCAGCTGATCTTCAAGCAACGTGCCGCTGGAGGGCAGCCAAGGAGGGAGCCTGTCGCCGGCCCTTACCTTGAGGTCGAGGTCGGTCACCGCAGCAGCCTTTTCTAATAATCGAGCGGCGCTGGCGTCCGAGCCGGCGCCCTGCATCGCCTCGATCAACAGGGCGATGTCGCCAGCAACCCCGGCCGAGAGGCGCCACGAGACCGCCGCCCAGTGGCGATCGTAAAAAACCCAGGTCGCGATCGCTTGCAACAACACGAGCGGGATAACGACGATCAGCAGCGAACGGCCGAACATCGTGCGCGGCAGCATCCGTTTAATCCACCCTCGCGGACGAATTTCGGATTCGTCCCGAGGTTCTGCGTCGGGCCGCGCCGGAGGAGGCGCTCTTTCGAACTCGCGCGCTGCCACCGTTGCCATCCGATTGCCGTCAGTCAGGCTTGAGGGCATAGCCAGTGCCGCGGACAGTTTGCAGATAGCGCGGGAACCGCGGATCACGCTCGATCTTGCGGCGTAGCCGCGTCATCTGGACATCGACATTGCGCACGCTGCCGCTAAACTGGCCCGAGAGCGAAAGCTCCTCTCGCGAAATCGCCTGCCCTGCCCTCTGCGCCAAGGCAGAGAGCAGCCCCGTTTCGGCCGCCGTTAGATGCACGAGCTCATCGCCGCGAAACAGCTCCCCGCGGACGATATCGAAGCGGCAGCCGCCAAAGCGGATTTCGCACCGGCCCGCATTCGGCGCCGGCCGGCGCTGCAGTATGTTGCGGATACGGAGGACCAGCTCTCTCGGCTCGAAGGGCTTTGCAAGGTAATCGTCGGCGCCCTGCTCCAGCCCGTTGACGCGGTCCTCGGGCTCGGCCATCGCACTCAACAGAAGGATCGGGACTCGGCCCTCACGGCGCAGCGCGCGCGTCAATTCCAAGCCGCTCTCTCCCGGCATCATCACATCGAGTACTACTAGATCGAAAGCGAAGCTCACCAGATGCGCTCGCGCTTTGATTGCATCATGGGCGATCGTAACTCGGAAGCCCCCATCCGAAAGATACCGTCGCAACAGCTCTCCGAGGCGCGTGTCGTCATCGACGACCAGTAGATGGGGTTCAGGGGGATCGGGTTCACGGCTGCTCATCAGGCAGCCATTATATGCCGGGCAGCCCCTCACCGCTTCTTCGATGACATACGCTCAAAGCGGCGTCTGTCATCCTCCTCGGCGATGATCCCGAGCAGCACCCCGCGGAAACCCTCTACCGCCTGCGCCCCGGCCTGGCGATAGGCGTTGGCGACGCGGGCGCGTTGCGGCTCCGACAGCTGACGCTCGAGCTCGCGTCCCTTCAGCGTGAGATCGAGAAGCCGTTGCCTCCGGTCCCGGGCACCCGGTCGTCGGATGATGAACCCTTGCCGCACCAGTTGGCCTAGAACGCGGCTCAAGCTCTGCTTGGTGATACGCAGAATGCCGAGCAGCTCGCCAACCGTCATCTGCGGATGGCGACCGACGAAATGGATGACCCGATGATGGGCGCGCCCGAAAGCGTATTGAGCGAGGATCGCATCGGGCTCCGCAGTGAAATCGCGATAGGCAAAGAACAGTAGCTCGATCCCTTGCCATACCTCGTCCTCGGGCGGAGAGGGCGTGCGGATGAGTGATTTTATGTCAGACATATTGACTTATCTTGCAACCTCGGATAACGATGCGCCGGTTGGTGCCGAGCAATCGGATGATGCGAACCGACGGTTTCGGTGCGAGGAAAGCGCCATGTCCATGATCCCCTTCGACGACCGAGACGGCTTCATCTGGTACGATGGCCGTCTCATCCCCTGGCGCGATGCCAAACTACATGTGCTGAGCCATGGGCTTCATTATGCGAGCTGCGTCTTCGAAGGCGAGCGCGTCTACAACGGTAAGGTCTTCCGGCTGGATGATCACAACGAGCGTCTTCGTAATTCGGCGCGTATCCTTGGCTTCGAGGTGCCTGCCAGCATGGATGATCTCGCCAGGGCGACCCACGAGCTGATCTCGGCGAACAACATCGTCGACGGCTACGTCCGACCGATCGCATGGCGCGGCGCCGAACAGATGGGCGTCTCTGCACAGATGACCAAAATTCACCTAGCCCTCGCCGCCTGGGAATGGCCCGCGTATTTTTCGCCGGAAGCGCGCGCGAGGGGCATACGTATGAAATGGGCGAATTGGGCGCGCCCCGCGCCCCACACCGCGCCGACCGATGCGAAGGCAGCAGGGCTTTACATGATCTGCACGCTGTCGAAGCATATGGCCGAGGCCGAGGGGTTCGACGACGCCTTGATGCTCGACTGGCGCGGCCAGTTAGCCGAGGGTACCGGGGCCAATATTTTCCTCGTCATCAATGGCGAGCTGCACACCCCGACGCCGGACTGCTTCCTCAATGGGATCACCCGCAAGACCGTCATTGGTCTCGCGCGCAAGCGCGGCGTCAAAGTGGTGGAGCGGGCGATCATGCCCGACGAACTCACCAAAGCCCAGGAGGTCTTTCTGACCGGGTCGGCGGCCGAGGTGACCCCGGTCGGCGAAATCGCCGGCGAAGTCGGCCACCACCGGTTTACGCCGGGCGCGATCTGCCGGCTGATGTGGGAAGACTTTGACCGCGCCGTCGGCAAGCAGGTGGCGACGGCTGCCTAAGCCCTGACTAGACCTCAAGGGCGGGCGTCCAGCGCTCCCGTGCAGCATCGTCTTCGGCACGAGACTCGACCCAGCGCTCTCCGGCAGGCGTCTCCTCGCTCTTCCAGAATGGCGCCTCTGTCTTCAGCCAGTCGATCAAGAAATGGCAAGCTGCGAGGGCCGCGCCTCGGTGCGGCGATGCCGTGGCAACAAGCACGATCCGATCGCCGGGTTTGAGCCTCCCGTAGCGATGGATTACTAGCGCTGCATCAAGCGGCCACCGACTATGCGCCTCGGCCTCGATTTCGGCGAGCTTTCGCTCGGTCATGCCGGGATAGTGTTCGAGGGTCAACGCGCAGACGCGGTCACTGCCGCCCATATCCCGGACCAGCCCGATAAAGCTCGCGACCCCGCCTATCCGGGGATTGCCGGCGGTGAGCCGTTCGAGTTCCGCGCCGACATCAAAATCCTCGCGTTGTACCCGAACCATCGCCTAGCCTCCGGTAACCGGCGGGAAAAGGGCAACCTCATCGGACTCCCGGACAGGATGCGCGAGTCCGACATAGTCCTGATTGACGGCGACACGAACGAGCCCGAGGTTCCGTAGCGCCTCGGCATGCCGATCGCTCCGCACGCGTAGCCAATCGAGCAATCCGGCGACATCGTGGACCTGTGGCGGCAGTGCGACTTCTTCCTCGGCGCAGCCGACGCGCGCTCGCAACCAGGCGAAATAGAGCAGTTTCACCCGATCACCTCGGAGAAGGGAAGAAAATCGACCATGGTCCCGACTGTGAGTTCGCTCGCCGCCTCGTCTAATATGACAAGACCGTCCGATCGCACGATCGAGGAAAGGATCCCCGCACCGTCCCTCGCGTATTTGACAGCGACGATGGCATCGCCGTTCCGCTCAAGGCTCGCCCGCAAATATTCGCGCCGCCCCGGCTTCTTGCGATAGGCAAAACCGGCGCGGATAGGGAAGAGTCGAGGCTCGGAGGCCGTCGCGCCAGCGAGCTTCGCGATCAGTGGACGGGCAAGGACAAGGAACGTCACGACTACGGCGACCGGGTTTCCGGGGAGCCCGATCAGCGGCACGCCGCCCACTTGGCCGAGCGCAACCGGGCGCCCCGGCTTGATCGCGAGCCGGCAGAAATGCAGCGTGCCGAGCCGTTCAACGGCCGATTTGACATGGTCCTCCTCGCCGGTCGAGACACCACCGGAAGTGACGATCAAATCGTGCTGGGCGCACGCCCCGGCGAGCGTGTCGGCGAGCGCCGCCTCGCGATCGGGCCGGATGCCGAAATCGCTGACCGCACAACCGAGGCCAGCGAGGAGTGCGGCGAGCATGAAGCGGTTGGCATCATAAATGGCGCCGGGCGGCAGCGGCGCACCCGGGTCGCGGACCTCGTCCCCGGTCGACAGGAGCGCCACCCGCAAGGGGCGAAAGACGCACAGTTCGCGGTGGCCGAGGGCGGCGGCGAGGCCGAGATCAGGGGCGCGCAATCGTTGGCCCGCAGGAAGCGCAACTTCGCCTTCAGCTATATCCTCGCCGGCGTGGCGGCGGTTCGCTCCCTTGCGGAGCCCGGGCTTGAGCCGGACCCGCCCCTCCTCGACGTGGCAATCCTCCTGCATCATTACGGTGTCGGTGCCTGCCGGCATCGGCGCACCCGTAAAGACCCGGATCGCCTCGCCGCGATGGGCGGGCCGGTCGAGCGGGTGGCCGGCCGCCGCCCTACCGGTGACGGGCATAACAGTGTTGCGATCAGGAATCAGATCGGCGTGAGCGACCGCATAGCCATCGACCGCGCTGTTGTCATGCGGCGGAAGGTTCATCGTCGCGATAATGTCGCGTGCGAGAATTCGGCCGGCGGCCGCCGACAATGGCACAGTCTCGGTCTCGACGACCGGTGTAACACGTGCTTCGATTTCGGCAAGCGCCCCCGCGACGGTCAGCAGGGCGCTGCCGAAGGCGAAGCAATCGTCGCTCAGCTGGGCCATTAAGTGCACTCATCGTGATCAAGGATGAAGGTAGCAATGGTACTTGCATCAGACAGCGGCAGCCACGGGAGCGGAAGCCCAGGCAGCGCCTGGTCGCAAGCGATCGCGACGACGAACGGATCCTCGGGATGCAGGAGAGGTTTTCCGAGCGAGGGGCGGTAGACCTCGATCTTCGGGTGGGGATACCGCTTGAAACCCTCGACGAGAAGGAGATCGACCGGGCTCATCCGCTCTACCAGCTCGCCGAACGAAGGTTCGGGCACCCCGCGCAGCTCATGCATCAACGCCCAGCGATTTGGCGAGGAAATCATCACCTCCCGCGCCCCTGCCTGGCGATGCCGCCAGGAATCCTTGCCCGGCTGATCGACGTCGAACGCGTGATGCGCGTGTTTGAGCGTCGACACGGTGATACCGCGGGAAACGAGCTCTGGGATCAGTGCCGTCATCAGTGTCGTCTTGCCGCTACCGCTCCAGCCGGCGAGACCGAAGATCCGCATTGCCGCCATCCTTGCGGCCTCACTTGGGGGCTGACGGCCGCCGCCAACACGCGGCGCTAGGCCAAACGCTCCGATTTGCGGCGGTCGATCGGATGGGGCCTCGGGGGGCGCGCCATGTGCCGGAAACTAGCCTGCAAATAGTCATAACCGGTCACCAATGTCAGCAATGCTGCAACCCACAACAGCGTCTCGCCAAGCGCTGCGACCGGCAGAAATCCGGGGCCCGCATCGCCGACGATCAGCACGCCGATGGCGACCATCTGGATCACCGTCTTCCACTTGGCGAGCCGCGATACCGGCATACCGACGCGCAGACCAGCGAGGTACTCGCGCAATCCCGACACCAGGATTTCGCGACACAGGATCACCAATGCCGGCAGCACCGCCTCTGCCGAAAGCCGCCCGAATGTGGTCAGTAGGAACAGCGTCGCCGAGACCAGCAGCTTGTCGGCGATCGGGTCGAGAAAACGACCGATTTCCGATTGCTGCTGCCAACGCCGCGCCATATGCCCATCGAGCCAATCGGTCACCGCAGCCGCCGAGAACAATGCGCAAGCGAACCAGCGAGCGTAGTCGCCCGGCACGTAAAAACTCCCGATCACGACCGGTATCACGAGGATACGCGATAAGGTCAACAGGTTGGGAAGGCTGGTGAGCGGCACGCATCACTCCCGGCGGAAACGAGGACGAGGAAGGCTGGCGGGTATCTTATCCATCGCCGTGGAAATGATCATAAACGTTTTTCGCGACGGTTTTGCTGATGCCGGCAACCCGCTCCAGCTCGCCAAGACCGGCCCGGGCGACCGCTCGCGCAGAACCGAAATGGTGCAGCATTGCCCGCTTGCGCCGCGCCCCGATCCCGGCGATCTCATCAAGCGGCGAGCGACCGAGCGCCTTTGTACGCTTAGCTCGGTGCGTGCCGATCGCGAAGCGGTGTGCCTCGTCGCGCAGGCGCTGTAGAAAATAAAGCACGGAGTCCCGTGGATCGAGCGAAAATGGCGCTCGCCCAGGCAGAAAGAAGCGCTCGCGCCCAGCGTTGCGGTCGGGCCCTTTGGCGATCGCGCCGATCGCGACGTCGTCAATGCCGAGCTCATCAAAAACGCCCTGCGCGACATTGAGCTGTCCCAGGCCGCCGTCGATAAGCACGAAATCAGGCCAGATACCCCGGTCGCGTTCGGGATCTTCCTTAAGCGCCCGCGCAAAGCGGCGTTGCAGCACCTCGCGCATCATCGCGTAATCGTCGCCGCCCGCTCCGGCCTCATCCGCCTCCGCCGCCGTGCGAGACAGAGCGGGGGTGGAGGCAGCCTGTGCCGAAGCGAGACCGCGGATCGTGAATTTCCGATAGGCGTTCTTAACGAGGCCGTCCGGACCCGCCACGATCATAGCTCCGACCGCATTCGTGCCCTGGATGTGGCTGTTGTCGTAGACCTCAATGCGGTTAAGCGGACCGTCAAGGCCGAAGGCGGCGGCAACGCCGTCGAGAAGCTGGCGTTGCGACGCGCTCTCTGAGAGGCGGCGGCCGAGCGCCTCACGCGCCGTAGCTAGGATGCGTCCGACGAGCTTTCTCTTGTCGCCCCGCCGCGGCACCGAAAGGGTCACGCGCTCGCCCTGGAGCGACAGAGCCTCCTCCACCAGCTGCTGTTCGACCAACTGATGACTGAGTAAAACGAGAGGGGGTTTGGCACGGTTGTCGTAGAATTGGCCGACGAATGAAGTCAGCACCTCCTCAACCGATAGCTGGCGGTCATGGCTCGGGAAATAGGCCCGGTTGCCCCAATTCTGGCCGCCCCGGAAGAAGAAAACCTGCACGCATGTCTGTCCGCCGGCCTGGTGCGCGGCAATCACGTCCGCATCTATTACCCCTGGCACGTGGATCTCTTGATGCCCTTGGACAAGTGACAAGGCTCGGATGCGATCCCGGGTCAGAGCCGCCGCTTCGAAATCGAGAATCTCAGCTGCGGCCTGCATCTCAACGGCCAACCGTTGCTGCACATCGTCGCCGCGGCCAGCCAGGAAAACACGTGCCTGGTCGATCAACGCCGCGTAGTGCTCCCGGCTGATGCGGCCCACGCAAGGGGCGCTACAGCGCTTGATTTGATGCAGAAGGCAGGGGCGCGTTCGAGCCGAGAAAATGCTGTCGCTGCAGGATCGCAACAAGAATGCCTTTTGCAGCGTTACCAAGGTACGATTGACCGCTCCCGCCGAGGCGAATGGGCCGAAATAGCTGCCTTCCTGGGTTCGCGCCCCGCGGTATTTTGTGAGCTGCGGGAAGTCATGATCAGCGCTGAGGTGAATAAAGGGAAACGACTTGTCGTCCCGCAACAACACGTTGTAGCGGGGCATTAGCCGCTTGATCATGTTGCATTCGAGCAACAGCGCTTCCGCCTCGGTGTGGGTGACGACAACCTCGATCGCGGCGGTTTCGGCGATCATGCGCCGGAGCCGGTTCGACAGCCCGACGGGATGAGCGTAGCTGTGAACCCGACTTCTCAGATTGCGCGCCTTGCCGACATAGAGCCCGTCGCCTCTGCGGTCGAGCATGCGATAGACGCCAGGCTGCGTCGGCATCGTCCTGAGAGCCTCGCGGATCACAGCCGTACCGGCGGCGATCCCTCTCGGTTGTGCTTGTACCGGGGCTGGATCGTCAGGCCGCAGCACATCCTTTCCTTCTGCCGTCTGCGGAGAACCGGCGATGGCCCCGGGAGCGCGGCGGGGGTCCATTGGCGGCGCCTTGCTTCGCCGTGCAGGGCGCCGTGCCGAAGGTGCTCCCACGCCGCTCTCCGTCATAATTTCGTCAGCCGGGACCGTCATCGGATTGTCAACTGGTTGAGACGCCATCGCGAATCCATATATCCACGAAATCGGTGGATAACTTTGTGCAAAAGTTAGAACGAGTGACCCGAGATTACAGTGGTCGTCACCCCTTCGACATTTTGCTCAAATTCTAGGCAATATCATAACTGGCTGATTCAATAAGTCTTTCTGATCTAATGGTTAATTTTTCTCGAACAATCCAATGAACGGGTCGGCCGGCGTGCTGTCGCACCACCGTCATATTGCCTGTGAACAAATTGTGGCCGAGAGCCTTCTTCAACAAAAGATTCGAGGCGAATCCTCGGGTTAGCACCGCGTTCAGCAAGCAGCCCATTCCCGCGCAGCGCGAGCCCTATTCTACGATCGGCGGTCGTTGCGGTTGCGCCCATCCGAGATGCTGCCCGCCGTCGAGGGCGATCATCTGACCGGTCATCGCGGGTGCCGCGAGGATAAAGCGCAGCGCGGCCGCGATCTCCCCTGGGTTGGTGCCGCGACGCAAAGGCATTGTCGCGCATTGCCTAGCGAATTCCTCCGCGCTCTGCCGCGGGCTCGGCAAGGCCGGACCGGGTCCGATCCCATTCACGCGAATGCGCGGCGCCAAAGCAAGAGCCATCGTCTGAGTTAGGGTCCAGAGTCCCACCTTCGAAAGGGTATAGGACACGAAATAGGGGGTAAGAGACCAGACCCGCTGATCCAACAGGTTGACGACAACGCCGCCCGCGCTTTTCGGCAGCCTCCTCGCGAAATCCTGGATCAGCACGAACGGCGCGCGCAGATTGACAGCGACATGCAAATCCCAGCTTTCCCGCGTGGCGGTCTCGACCGTATCGGAGGCAAAGACGGCAGCGTTGTTGACAAGGCAGCCGATCGGCCCAAGCGCGTGTTCGGCGCGCGGCAGCAACGTTTTGACCGCCCCTTCGTCGCCGAGATCGGCAGAGAACGCGACCGCGGTGCCACCCTTGCTGCGGATCATCTCGACCAATTTCTCGGCTGCCGTACCCGAACGGCGGTGGTGAACCGCGACGGCAAAGCCGTCCTCGGCGAGGGCTAAAGCGAGGGCTCGGCCGATCCGTTGGGCGCCTCCGGTCACTAGCGCCGCTCTGGGAACCGGGGGCAGCATCGCCTCAGTGGGCGCATCGACCGCCTCGGGCTCACCGACGGGCACGGCGCCCCCTTTGTTCCTTCCGCGCCCGCATCTTGGCCCGAGCCACGTCGCGGGCCGAAACTCCAGCACGCCCGGCTGTCGATCGGCCGCGCGGGGTCTCGGAGCTTCTCACCCCGGCAGCTACCCTGCCAGTAGGCTCGACGGGGAGGCCGAGATCGATCTGCTCGAGCCGGCGGATCTCATCGCGCAGCCGCGCTGCCTCCTCGAATTCGAGATCCGCGGCAGCCTCGCGCATACGCTTTTCGAGATCGGCGATGACGGTTTTGAGATCCGCCCCTTGATAATGGGCTGCTTCCCCCTCCGACAGGCCGAAGGTCACGTGATCGCGTTCGTAGACGCTCTCGAGGATGTCGGCGATGCCCCGACGTACGCTCTCCGGCGTGATCCCATGGGCCGCGTTGTAGGCCTGCTGCTTTTCGCGCCGGCGGTTGGTCTCGTCGATCGCAGCCTTGAGACTGTCCGTCATTCGGTCGGCATAGAGGATCGCCCGGCCGTCGATGTGTCGCGCCGCCCGTCCAATGGTCTGAATCAAAGAGGTCCGCGAGCGCAGATAGCCCTCCTTGTCGGCGTCGAGCACGGCCATTAGGGCGCATTCCGGGATGTCGAGCCCTTCGCGCAACAGGTTGATCCCGATCAGCACGTCAAACACGCCGAGGCGTAGGTCACGGATGATCTCGATGCGCTCGAGCGTGTCGACGTCGGAATGCAGGTAGCGCACGCGCAGCCCGGCTTCATGCAGGTATTCGGTCAGCGCTTCCGCCATCCTCTTCGTCAGAGTGGTGACCATGACCCGATGGCCGCCGGCTGCCGCCTCGCGGCATTCCGCCATCAGATCGTCGACCTGGTTCTCGACCGGTCGAATGATGCAGGGCGGGTCGACGAGGCCGGTGGGACGCACGATCTGCTCGACAAAGACACCACCGACGCGTTGCATCTCCCAGGGTCCCGGGGTGGCCGAAACGAAGATCGTCTGGCCGCGCATCGCCTCCCATTCCTCGAATTTGAGCGGCCGGTTATCGGTGCAGGAGGGGAGCCGGAAACCGTATTCGGCCAAGGTCGACTTGCGCATCCAGTCGCCGCGGAACATGCCACCGAGCTGGGGCACGGTGACATGGCACTCATCGATGAACACCAGCGCGTCGCGCGGCATATACTCGAAGAAGGTCGGCGGCGGCTCGCCCGGCTTGCGGCCAGTCAGATAGCGCGAATAGTTCTCGATCCCGGCGCAGCTGCCGGTTGCCTCGATCATTTCGAGGTCGTAGTTGGTGCGCTGCTCGAGCCGCTGCGCCTCGAGCAATTTGCCCTCGGTAAAGAGTTCGTCGAGGCGGATCTTCAAGTCGCGCTTGATCTGCTCGATGGCCTGCAGCAGGGTCGGGCGTGGCGTGACGTAGTGGCTGTTGGCGTAGATCTTGACCGAATTCAAAGTGGCGGTCTTCTCGCCGGTCAAGGGGTCGATTTCATGGATCGCCTCGATCTCATTGCCGAACAGCGAGATGCGCCAAGCGCGGTCTTCATAATGCGCCGGAAACAGCTCGATCGTGTCGCCGCGCACCCGGAACGATCCGCGAAAGAAATTGTGGTCGTTGCGTCGATACTGCAATTCGACGAATCGCGCGAGCAGCTGTGTGCGGTTGATCCGGTCGCCCTTGGCGAGCGACAGGGTCATCTGCGAATAGGTCTCGACCGAGCCGATGCCGTAAATGCAGGAGACCGAGGCGACGACGACGACATCGCGCCGCTCGAGGATCGCCCGGGTCGCCGAGTGCCGCATCCGGTCGATCTGCTCGTTGAGCGAAGATTCCTTTTCAACATAGGTGTCGGTGCGTGGGACATAGGCCTCAGGTTGGTAATAATCGTAATAAGAGACAAAGTATTCGACTGAGTTCTCCGGGAAGAAGCTCTTCATCTCGCCGTAGAGCTGCGCGGCCAACGTCTTGTTTGGGGCGAGGATGATCGCAGGACGATGGGTGCGCTCGATGACATGCGCCATCGTGAAGGTCTTGCCCGAGCCGGTGACACCGAGCAACACCTGGTCGCGCTCGCCGCCAGCGATGCCCTGGCACAGCTCGTCAATCGCCTGCGGCTGATCGCCGGCCGGCTGAAACTCGGACTGGAGCTGGAACGGCCTGCCGATATCGCTCTGCGGGCGCTCTGCGGCCATCAGCGGCAGCATCGTGATCAAGTCCAAGGCGTCAGCCGATTTCATACCGGGCACCGGGTAAGCAGCGCTGCCCGTGGTATATAAGATAAACGAGGCGATGCCGCGATATCGGCGAACGAAACTAGCCCGGTCAGGCCCACTAGGCTCGCCCGGACCCGGTCAATGGTTGAGTGGACAATTTCAGCGCCGATGCACCTGCAGTGAATCAGCAGCAAAATTCCCCTTAAAGGTGTAATGGCTGGATCGTAAGTGGGCTTTATTTCGCGCCGCGATCGACCGCAAGTGTGACTTACGAATTAGGCAATTTTATGGTTGTCAGAGTGAGGCGGGATTAGGAAGGTCGCCGCATGTTGACGAGGCGAAACCGAGAGCCGCTCCCGCAGAGGACAGAGCCGACGCCATTCACCGCCAAGGCGAAGGATTTAGGCACGCTGCGCGATCCCGTGGTCGATGCCGCAGCGTCAGCACCGGATTGTGGCTCAGCTATCTGTTTGTCCTGTTTTACTTTGCCATTGCCGCCGGAGCTGTCACGCATCGCGACCTGCCGCTCGAAAACCCGGTCAAATTGCCGTTTCTCAATGTCGAATTGCCGCTCAAGGCCTCCTTCGTATTGGGGCCGCTCGTCTCTCTGATCGTGCACGCCCGTGTATTGCTGCATTTCGTGTTGCTGGCCGGCAAAGTCGGCGCCTTTGATGCCGAATTGAAAGCGCAGATCGCCGGCGATGAGGCGCAGGCCCGGCTGCGTCGCCAATGCCGAGCAACATCTCTGTGCGATCTCTCGCCGGGCCGCGCGAGGAGCGGACGAATGACCCCTCACAGGATGCCGAGGTCGCCGCCGCCTTCCGCGACGAGGCATATTGCTCCGGCGCGCACGGGCTCTCGGAGGAGAATAAGGCGCAACTGCCAGAGATCCGGGATCGGCCGTAGGGCAGAGTAGCGAGCGATCTCGCGACCCGGTTACTCCGGCAACAACATCCCCGATGGTTGGCTCACGATAAAAATCGATGCCGAGTTCACGCCTCGCGGTAGCCGCAATCGATGATGCGGGCGGGGCCTTCCACGCCCGACTCGAGAACCCTTACGCTCCATTCTCTGGCGCGGCCGCCACTTCGCGACCATTTCTTGTTGGTCTCATCGATCGCCATTTCTCTTGCTTGCTGTTCGTTCTCGGCGATCAAGGTCGCGTAATAGATTTCCTCGCCTAACGACCTGGTGCAGCTGAACTTATTCATGTCTCGAACCTCATAGTTCGTAGCCTATCGTATTGAACGAGCAGGTTGGGATCAACACAACGACGATAACTTCGTCGCCGATCAGAGTGTCTCGCTGTCCAAAATAGGGCGCACGGCCCGAGCCGGAAGCGGCTTCACACCGGTCCGCTTCGCGTGTAGCTTCGAACGTGTATTTCCCTGCATCTCAGGCCTGTCATGCCGTTTCTTGCCGACCGTCTTGCTCGCGTCAAACCGTCGCCGACGATGGCGATGACGGCACTCGCCACCGAATTGAAGGCGGCGGGGCGCGACATCATCAGCCTGTCGGTCGGCGAGCCCGATTTCGACACCCCACCAAATATCCAAGAGGCGGCGATCGCGGCGATGCGTCGCGGCGAGACCCGTTACACCACGTTCGACGGCACGATCGAGCTGAAGCGCGCGGTCGCCGGCAAGTTCAAGCGTGAGAACGGGCTCGATTACGAGACCTCGCAGATCACAATCAGCTCGGGCGGGAAGCAGGTGCTGTACAATGCGATGGTCGCCACGATCAATCCGGGCGACGAGGTCTTGATCCCGGCACCCTTCTGGGTTTCGTACCCGGAAATGGTGTTGCTGTGCGACGGCACTCCGGTCCCGGTGCCCTGTCCGCAGAATAACGGCTTCAGGCTGCGACCCGAGGATCTCGAGGCGGCGATCACGCCGCGAACCAAATGGCTGATCCTGAATTCGCCGTCGAACCCGACCGGAGCGGCTTACTCCGAGGCCGATCTGCGGAGTGTCGCCGAGGTGCTGCTGCGCTACCCGCAAGTCTGGGTCATGACCGACGACATGTACGAACATCTCGTCTACGACGATTTCGAGTTCAAGACGATCGCCCAGGTCGAGCCGCGCCTTTACGAAAGAACGCTGACCGTCAACGGCGTGTCGAAGGCCTATTGCATGACCGGCTGGCGCATCGGCTATGGCGGAGGGCCGAAGCAGCTGATCAAGGCGATGGGTGCGATCCAGTCGAACTCGACCGCCAACCCGTGCTCGATCAGCCAGGCGGCGGCGATCGAGGCCATTAACGGACCACAGGATTTCATCGCGGTTCATAACCAAAGCTTCAAGGAACGGCGCGACCTCGTCGTCGACATTCTCAATCGGGTACCCGGCCTGTTCTGCCCGCGGCCCGAGGGGGCGTTCTACGTCTATCCGTCCTGCGCCGGCGTCATCGGTAAGCGAACCCATGCCGGTACGACGATAGCGAGCGACGAGGATTTTGCCCGCTATCTGCTCGAGGAGACCGGGGTCGCGGTGGTGCACGGCACTGCATTCGGCCTATCGCCGCATTTCCGCATCTCGTATGCGACCTCGACCGAGGTACTGCGCGAGGCGTGCGCGCGCATCGATCGCGCTTGCCGCGCACTGATGGCGTAGCTTTCACGTGTTCAGCGCCGCCGCATCGGGCGGGTCGGCCTCCTTCCAGATTTCGATTGCCATCCTGCAAGCCGGCGCGCAACTTCGGGACTAGATGACGGCGCCGCCGTCCTGCCGATACGGCCTCGGCGGTCGCTGCTCAGCATGAAGGAGGCGCCTATGGCGAATGGAACTGCGGCACCGCGCTGTGCCGCGCTGATCGGACCGTATCTGTCGGGCAAGACGACATTGCTCGAGGCCTTGCTGCATGCGAGCGGCGGCACGAGCCGGCGCGGCAGCGTGCGCGACGGCAATTCGGTCGGGGATCATACCCCGGAGGCGCGGGCCCGTCAGATGTCGACCGAGATCAATGTCGCGAGCGCGTCGTTTCTCGGTGATCCCTGGACAATCCTCGACTGTCCGGGGTCAGTCGAGCTGCTGTACGAGGCCCAGGGGGCACTGCTGGCGAGCGATGTCGCCGTCGTCGTCGTCGAGCCTGAGGCCGAGCGCGCGCTGACGATCAGCTCGCTGCTGCGGTTTCTCGACCGGCATAAGATCCCGCACATGATATTCATCAACAAGATGGATACCGCGAACGCGCGCGTCCGGGACGTTCTCGCGGCATTGCAATCGGTTTCCGGGCGGCCGCTCGTGCTGCGCCAGGTTCCGCTGCGCGGGCCCGATTCCGAAATCACCGGCTACGTCGACCTGGTCAGCGAGCGCGCCTACCGCTACCGGCCGGGCCAGCCTTCGGATCTGATCAAATTGCCGGACGATTTCTGGAACCAGGAACGCGCCACCCGAACCAATCTGGTCGAAAAGCTCGCTGATTTCGACGACGCGTTGCTCGAGCAGCTGCTGGAGGATGTCGAGCCGCCAAAAGAGGAGATCTACCGGCACCTAACCCGGACGCTGAGCCAAGCCCAGGTCGTGCCGGTCTTTCTCGGCTCGGCGTTGGCTGATTGGGGCGTCCGGCGGTTGTGGAAAGCGTTGCGGCACGAGACGCCGTCGCCGCAGGCGACAGCGGAGCGCCTCGGGATCGCCGCCGAAGGCGAGCCCCTGGGCCAAGTGATCAAGACCTACAACCTGCCGCATACCGGCAAGCTGTCATTGGCTCGCGTGTGGCGCGGCGCGATCTCCGAGGGAATGGTTCTCAACGGCACTCGCGTCGCCGGGCTCTTGCGCCTGACCGGCGCTCAGCAAGAGAAGATCGCATCCGCCCAGATGGGCGAGGTCGTCGGGCTGACCCGCATGGAGGACATCGCGACTGGCGCGGTCCTGACCCCTTCGGGCAAGGCTGAGCCGTTGGTGCGGCCTGAGCGTCCGCAGCCGGTCTTCGGTCTCGCAATCACCTCGGAACGGCGCGCCGACGACGTCAAGCTGACCGGCGCCATCGGCAGGCTGATCGAAGAGGATCCGACGATCGAGCTCGAGCAGAATGCCGACACCCAGGAAATGGTGTTGTGGGGGCAAGGCGACATTCATTTGCAGATTGCCCTCGACCGGCTGCGCAACCGCAACAACCTCGCCGTCAGCGGCAGGCCTGCGGCGGTCCCGTACAAGGAGACGATCCGACACGGTACCCAGCAGCATTCCCGCTTCAAACGGCAGAGCGGCGGGCATGGGCAGTTTGCGGATGTCACGATCGAGGTCAAATCGCTGCCGCGCGGCTCCGGCTTTACATTTACCGATAGCGTCGTCGGCGGAGCGATCCCGCGCAATTACATCCCGGCAGTCGAGGAGGGGGTGATCGAGGCGCTGCGCCGCGGCCCCCTGGGCTTTCCGGTCATCGACGTCGCGGTCAATCTGATCACCGGCCAGTTCCACACCGTCGACAGCTCGGATCAGGCGTTCAAGACCGCGGGTCGTCAGGCAGTCCAGGAGGCGCTGCCGAAATGTGAGCCGTTCCTGCTCGAGCCGATCGACCTGGTCGAGATCTCGGTTCCCAACGCCTTTACCGCGCGGGTTCAGCGGCTGGTCTCCGGCCGTCGCAGCCAGATCCTCGGTTATGACGCCAAACCGGATTGGCCCGGCTGGGACGTCGTCAGCGCCCATATGCCGCAAAGCGAGCTGCACGATCTGATCGTCGAGCTGCGCTCGCTGACACTGGGGGTCGGGAGCTTCGCGCATCGCTTCGATCATATGCAGGAGCTGTCGGGGCGGCCGGCGGAGAAGGTGCTCGCCATGCGCACGGCGGACGCCGCTCAATAGGCGCGAGAGATCGGCGCCCGCCTCGCGAAACCGTGACTTGGCGCCGGCAGCGCGCGTACCGACTTCTGGGTCTGACGATCGGGAGGTGCGGCGATGTCGGTTCGGCGCAAGAGAGGATGGGAGCTCCGCGAGAGCGAGGCGACACCGGAAGCGGTGTTCGTCAGACGGCGAGAGTTGCTGAAGGCGGCGGCTGCGGGGCCGATCCTCGCGCCCGGATTCTTTACGTCTTTCGCCCTCGCCGGAGAAGATCCCTCGGTTGGGTTATACCCAGCTAAGCAGAACCCGCGTTACGTGCTCGATCGGCCTCCGACCGACGAGAAGCTGGCCACGGCCTACAACAACTTCTACGAGTTCGGCTCGCAAAAATCGATCGCCGACGAGGCCCAAGCGCTGAAGATCCGTCCGTGGACGATCAAGATCGACGGGCTCGTCGACAAGGAGATCACGGTCGACATTGACGACCTGCTGAAGAAGATGACGCTTGAAGAGCGGCTCTACCGCCATCGTTGCGTTGAGGCGTGGTCGATGGCGGTGCCGTGGAGCGGCTTTCCGATGCCCGCCCTTGTCGATTTCGCAAAGCCCTTGGGCTCGGCGAAATACGTGCAAATGGAAACCTTCCTCGATCCGAAGACGGCGCCCGGCCAGAAGGAATTCTGGTACCCCTGGCCTTATATCGAGGGCGTCACCATCGCCGAAGCCGGCAACGAGCTCGCCTTTCTGGTGACCGGAATGTACGGCAAGCCGGTCCCCAAGCAGGACGGGGCACCGCTGCGCCTGGTGCTGCCGTGGAAATACGGGTTCAAATCGGCCAAGTCGATCGTCCGCTTTTCGTTCACCGAAAAGCGGCCGGTATCGTTCTGGGAAACCGTGCAAGGAGCCGAGTACGGCTTCTGGGCGAATGTCAATCCGGACGTGCCTCATCCGCGCTGGAGCCAAGCAACCGAGCGGGTGCTCGGCACCAACGAGCGGCGGCCGACGCTCAAATGGAACGGCTACGGCGACTTCGTCGCGCATCTCTATGACGGGCTCGAAAAGGAGCGCCTTTTCGTCTGATTTCACGGACATTGGCCGGCGGCAACCGGCGCTCGCCAGATTCGCGCTGGTTGTTTAAAATATGAGCAACTAACCGGCGGTCAGCGCACCCGGATCGGCTCCCTCGCAACGTGAGGTTTGGCACGCTTTCTGCTTGGGACTCTGCTTTCGATCGCCTCGGGAGCCGCGCCCATGTCCGTATGCCGCGCTGAATCCTCCTCCTCGCGCCGACAGCGACGCATGCTCGGTGCAGCGCTGTTCGCGCTGACCATATGGGCGGCGCCACCCGGGTCCGCCGATGCGGGTGGCACCTTGACCGTCGCCATGACCGCCGGCGACATCCCGGTGACTACGGGCAACCCCGATCAGGGGTTCGAGGGCTACCGCTTTGTCGGCTACAACCTTTACGATGCGCTGCTCTTGTGGGACCTCTCGAAGTCCGACAAGCCGTCCGAGCCCAAACCCGGCCTTGCCACCTCCTACGAGATCGACCCGAGCGACCATATGCGTTGGATCGTGCATCTGCGCCAGGGTGTGACCTGGCACGACGGCTGCAAGTTCACCGCCGACGATGTCGTCTGGAATTTCCAGATGCGCATGGACCAGAATGCGCCGAACTTTTCGCCTCAGCAATTCACCTACACGAGAGCGTTTCTCAGCAACGTCAAGACCGTCACTAAGCTCGACAACTACACGATCGCGATCGAGAACAATTTCCTCGAGTCGCTGTTTCCGTACACGCTGACCTATGTGCTGATGATCAGTCCGTGCCGGGCCAAGGAAGTGAATTACGATTGGGCGCAGTACGCGCTGCATCCTTCGGGCACCGGTCCCTACAAGTTCGGCCGTTTCGTGCCGCATCAGCGGCTCGAGCTGTTACCCAACACCGCCTACTGGGACAAGGCGCGCATCCCGAAACAGGACCGGCTGGTGCTGATCCCAATGCCTGAGGCGTCGACCCGCACCGCGGCGCTGCTAACCGGCGAGGTCAACTGGATCGAGGCGCCATCGCCCGATGCGATCGCGCGGCTCAAATCGGCCGGGATGACGATCGTCACCAATATCTACCCGCATGACTGGCCGTACCTGCTCAATTTTGCCCGCGGTCCGTTCAAGGATCTGCGCGTCCGGCAGGCGGCAAATTACGCGATCAACCGGCCAGACGTCGTGGACATGTTGGGCGGCACGGCGATCCCCGAGCACGACGTCGTGCCGCCCTCAATGCCCTATTACGGGCACCCGGCCAAATTCGACTACGATCCCAAGAAGGCCCGGGCATTATTGAGCGAAGCCGGCTGCCTGCCGTGCAAAGTCAAGTTTGGGATCTCCACCTCCGGCTCGGGGCAGATGCAGCCGTTGCCGATGAACGAACTGGTCAAGTCGCAGTTGGAAGAGGCCGGGTTCGAGGTCACTCTGCAGACCATGGATTGGAATGCGCTGCTCGACGTTTACCGCGCCGGCGTCGACAAGTTCCCCGAATATGACGGCCTGAACTTTTCGCGCGGTCTGCTCGATCCGGTCAGCGCGATCATCAAGCTCGTCGGCAAGAGTTACTGGGCGCCCAAAGGCCCGAACTGGGGACATTTCGAAAGCCCGGAGACCGAGTCGCTGATCACCGAGATCTTCAACACATTCGACGACGAGAAGCGGCTCGGCCTCTTAACCGAGCTCCACGAGCTCGAAGGCCGCCTGGCGGTCATGATCTTCGTCGTCCACGACCTCAATCCGCGGGCGCTCTCGCCCAAGGTCGAGGGGTTTGTGCAAGCGCAGAGCTGGTTTCAGGATCTGACGCCGGTGACCGTTTCGCGCTAGGCGGGCGCCGGCGCGAGGATTAGTCTCAAGGGTCCGGGAGACCGGCACACCGCGACGGACAGGGAATGCTGATATGACAAAGCATCGGACACATCTGGGGGCGGCGCTCGCCGCTAGCTTAGGCATTGGCCTCGGCGCCGTCGCGGCGCAAGCTGGTGGCACCCTAACCGTCGGCATGACCGCCGGCGACCTGCCGGCCACCACCGGCAATCCCGATCAGGGGTTCGAGGGCTACCGCTTTGTCGGCTACAACCTCTACGACGGCCTGCTGTTGTGGGATTTGTCGGGGGCCGGCGACAAGGCGGCTGACATCAAGCCCGGTCTCGCCACTGAGTGGCATGTCGACGAAGCCGACCCCAAGCGGTGGATCTTCACCCTACGCCAGGGTGTCAAATGGCATGACGGGTGTCCGTTCACTGCCGACGACGTGGTCTGGAACTTCGGCTACAGTGGCGACGACAAGGCGCCGCAATTCAACCCGGCGCAGTTCGCCCAGGCGCGGGCTTATTTCGGCACCTATGCCGGTATCGAGAAGGTCGACGACCACACCGTCGCCTTCACCACCAAGGTTCCGGATGCGCTGTTTCCCTACATGATGAGCTTTGTCATGATGGTCAGCCCGTGCCGAGCCAAAGAGGTCAACAACAACTGGACCGAATATGCGCTGCACCCGTCGGGCACCGGGCCCTACAAATTTGACAAGATGGTGCCGCATCAGCGGTTGGAGTTTGTCCCCAACACCGACTACTGGGACAGGGCGCGGGTGCCAAAACAGGACCGGCTAGTGCTGGTGCCGATGCCGGAAGCGTCGACCCGCACCGCGGCGCTGTTGTCCGGTCAGGTCGATTGGATCGAGGCGCCCTCGCCCGATGCGCTAGACCGGCTGAAATCCGCCGGGATGCAGATCGTCACGCGGATCTACCCGCACAATTGGAGCTACCAGCTCAACTTTGTCAAAGGGCCCTTTACCGACAAGCGCGTCCGTCAGGCAGCCAACTATGCGCTCAACCGCGAGGACATAAAGGATCTGCTCAATGGGATGATGCTCGAAGGCTATGCGACGGTGCCGCCGTCACTGCCCTTCTACGGCAATCCCGTGCTCTACAAATACGACCCGGCAAAGGCGAAGGCGCTGCTCAAGGAGGCTGGCTGTCTTCCATGTCAGGTCCATTTCGCGATCTCGACCTCGGGCTCCGGGCAGATGCAGCCGTTGCCGATGAACGAATTGGTGAAATCGCAAATGGATGCCGCCGGCTTTGATGTGAAGCTCGAGTCGATGGATTGGAACGCGCTGACCGCGGTGGCGCGCGAGGGTGTCGAAAAACACCCGCAATACGACGCGATCAATGTCAGCCGCGGCTCTCAAGATCCGTTTAATGCGGTGATCCGCCATGTGTGGACCGGAGCCTGGTCGCCAAAAGGCGCCAATTGGGGACACTACCAAAACCCCGAAGCCGAAAAACTCGTCGCCGCCATCCTCAAGGAGTTCGACACGGCAAAGCGTCTGGCGATGCTGACCAGGCTCCACGAATTGATGAGCGAGGACGCGGTGATGATTTTTGTCGCGCACGACGTCAATCCACGCGCCCTGTCACCCAAGGTGCACGGGTTTGTCCAGGCGCAAAGCTGGTTCCAGGACCTGACGCCGGTCACCGTCACGCCATGAGCTTTTACATCCTGCGCCGCGTCCTCTACGCGATCCCGATCGCGTTTGGGGTCAGCGTGGTGTGTTTCTCGCTGGTGTACATCGCCCCGGGCGACCCGCTGCAGACGGTGTTGCCGCCGGATGCGACCGCCGAGACGATCGCCATCGTCAAGCACGCCTACGGCTTTGACAAACCGCTGCCGATGCAATTCCTGATCTGGCTTGGCCGTGTTTTGACCGGCAATTTCGGGGTGTCGATCGCAACCCGCCGGCCGGTTTTTCTCGAAGTGACCGATGCGCTCTCAAACACCGCACTGCTGGCGATGTTTGCCGCGCCGATCGCATTTTTGACCGGGTACGTGATGGGCGTCGTTGCGGGCTGTTTTCCCGGGCGCTGGCTGGATCGGGTGGTCACCGGTGCGGCAGTGATGGGCGTCAGCCTGCCCAATTACTGGCTGGGCATCGTGCTGGTCATCGTCTTTGCCGTGGAGTTGATGCTGCTGCCGGCGACCGGGATGGGGCCCAGCGGCTCGACCGGCTTTCACATTTACGAATGGAGCAGCGCCAAATTCCTGGTCCTGCCGGTGGCGACGCTGGCAATGATCCCAATTGGGATCCTTTCGCGCACGACCCGGGCTGCGGTCGCCGAGGTCCGCAACCAGGATTTTGTTCAGACGCTGCGTGCCAAGGGTCTCTCGGAATGGGCGGTCATCCGCCATGTGCTGAAGAATTCGTTGCCAACGGTGATGGCGGTGATGGGGCTGCAATTCGGCTATCTGATCGGCGGCTCGATCCTGGTCGAGACCGTCTTCACTTGGCCCGGCAGCGGCTTTCTGCTGAGCAAGGCGATTATCAATCGCGACGTGCCGGTATTGCAGGGGACGATCCTGACCCTGTCGCTGGTCTTCGTCGCCACCAATTTGATCGTCGATCTGCTGCAGTCGCTGATCGACCCCCGGATCGGACGGGCGTGACAGACGACTTCTCCATCATTCCCGCGAAAGCGGGCATCCAAGGCGGTGGAGCCTTAGTAGCTGCCCTGGACCCCCGCTTCCACGGGGGTGACGGTGTTACCAAGGAACAGACTGAGCCACTCTTCGCGCAGCAGGCGCCGCCCGCGACGCGGGTGCGCGGCTATTGGCAATCGGTGTTCTACCGGCTGCGGCACGACCCGGTGACGCTCGTCTTTGCCGCTATTGTCCTGTTGATCGTGCTGGCGGCGCTGTTTGCGCCACTGATCGCGCCGTTCGACCCCTACAAGGAGAGCATTGTCGGACGACTGAAGCCGTTTGGCTGGCGCGGCCATCTTCTCGGCACCGATGAACTCGGCCGCGACGTGCTGTCCCGCCTTCTCTATGGCGGCCGGGTATCGCTGTCGATGGGCGTGGCGCCGGTGCTGTGCGCGACGCTGATCGGCGGCATGCTCGGCGTCATCGCCGGCTTCGTCGGCGGGCGCACCAACACCGCCATCATGCGCACGATGGACGTGTTCTACGCATTTCCGTCGGTGCTGCTGGCGGTCGCGATCGCCGGGGCGATGGGCGGCGGGATGGCCAACGGCATGTTGGCATTGACATTGGTGTTCATCCCGCCGATGTGCCGTGTCGCCGAAACCGCAACGACGCAAGTGCGGGCATTGGATTTCATCGAGGCCGCCCGCGCCAGCGGCGCCAAGACGATGACGATCATCCGCTACCACGTGCTCGGCAATGTGCTGGGACCGGTATTTATCTATGCCTCGTCATTGGTCAGCGTGAGCATTCTGCTGGCCTCGGGGCTGTCCTTCCTCGGCCTCGGCGTGCGGCCGCCGGTGCCGGATTGGGGCTTGATGCTGAGCACCCTGCGCCAGTCGATCTATGTCGTGCCTTTGGTCTGCGCATCGCCGGGTTTCGCGATCTTCATTACTTCGATCTGCTGCAATCTCGTCAGCGACGGGCTGCGCGCGGCGATGGACGTGCGGATGTAGGCGGCGGGTGAACTCGCCTGTACACAATGGTTCAGCTCTCGATCCGCGCGACCGCGGCGGTCCGCTGCAGCCGCTGCTGATCGCGCGCGAGCTGCGCAAGCATTTCCCGGTCAAAAGCAGCGGCGGCAAGTCGATAAAGGCGGTCGACGGCGTGTCGTTCACGGTACGCAAAGGCGAGACGTTGGGGGTCGTCGGCGAGTCCGGTTGCGGTAAATCCACTCTCGCGCGGCTGTTATTACATCTGGTGGTGCCGGATGCCGGCGAGCTGGTGTTCGACGGCGAGCTGGTCGACACGCCCGAGCTCCCGATAGGCGCGCTGCGTCGACAGGTCCAGATCGTGTTTCAGGATTCGTATTCGTCGCTCAACCCGCGCATGCCGGTCCGCGATTCGGTGGCCTTTGGTCCGTTTGTGCAGGGCAAGAAAAAGCAGCAGGCGCGGGATATTGCCTGCGCGATGCTCGGCAAGGTGGGGCTCGATCCCGACTTGTTCGGCCCGCGCTACCCGCACGAGCTCTCGGGCGGACAAAAGCAGCGAGTCAATATTGCTCGTGCGCTCGCCACCGAGCCGCGCATGGTGATCCTCGACGAGCCGGTCTCCGCGCTCGACAAATCGGTCGAAGCGCAGGTGCTGAACCTGCTGCGCGCATTGAAACGGCAATTCAACCTGACCTACCTGTTCATCAGCCATGATTTGAACGTGGTGCGCTACCTCAGCGACCGGGTCTTAGTGATGTATCTCGGGCGCGCGGTCGAAATCGGACCGATCGACGCGGTCTTCGAGCGCCCGCTTCACCCCTATACGCGCGCACTGCTGGCGTCGCGGCCGTCGATGGACCCGGCCCGGCGGATCGAGGAAGCGCCGATCACCGGTGACCCGCCCAACCCGATCGATCCGCCCCCGGGCTGCCGTTTCCATACCCGCTGCCCGTTCGCCGAGACGACATGCGAGAAGATCGATCCGGCGCTCGGCGTCTGGGAAGGACCGCAATCGCATGTCGCGGCCTGCCATATGCACGATGTGGCTTCGGGTCACAGCCGGCTGGCGCATGGCTGAACCGGTGGCAAACGGCGCCGCGCTGGCCGAGGTGTCCGACCTCACGGTGCGCTTTGTGAGCCGCGAAGCCACCGTGCACGCGGTGAACGGAGTGAGCTTGCGGGTACAGCCCGGCGAGGTGCTGTGCATCCTCGGCGAGTCCGGTTCCGGCAAGACCGTGACCCTGCGGGCATTGATGCGCCTATTGCCGCCGCGGCGCGCGCGGATCACGGGGAGCGTGCGGGTCGAAGGCCAGGACGTGCTGACCATGCCATCGCGTGCATTGCGCAGCCTGCGCGGCGGCCTCGTGGCGATGATATTTCAGGAGCCGATGACGGCGCTCGATCCGGTCTATACGGTCGGCCAGCAGATCGGCGAGACATTGCGCCGCCACACCGGCTGCGACCGGAGTGCGGCTCGGGCGCGAGCTTTGGAGCTGCTCGAACTGGTGCGAATCCCTTCGCCGGAGCGGCGCCTCGACGCCTATCCGCACGAATTGTCCGGCGGGCTGCGCCAGCGCGCGATGATCGCGATGGCGCTGTCGTGCAACCCGCGCCTGCTATTGGCGGACGAGCCGACCACGGCGCTCGACGCCACGGTGCAGGTTCAGGTGCTGGTCCTGCTCCGCCGGCTGCAGCGCGAGTTCGGCATGGGCATGATCTTCGTCACGCACGATATCGGCGTCGCCGCCGAGATCGCCGACACGGTCGCGGTCATGTATGCCGGCCGCATCGTCGAAAGCGGACCTGTTGCGCGGGTGCTGACGACGCCGGCGCATCCTTATACGGCGGGGCTGCTCGCCTCGACCGTGCACGGCCAGCCGCACGAACGCGACATTGCCGCGATCCCCGGCAGCCCGCCCGATCTGCGGCGCCTGCCGCCGGGGTGCAGTTTCGCGCCGCGTTGTCCCCGGCGTACTGCCGATTGTCGCCGTGCGGTGCCCGAGCCGCGGTTTCCTGAGCCCGGCCATATGGCCGCGTGTTTCGCCGTCACCGGCGTGGTCGGACCGCTCGGCTAGACGCTACGCCGACCGCCAATCCCGGGTATTTACACCATTCAGTTGTCCTGATCCGAGGCGACCTTCCAGAAGTCGATACGAGACTGGAGTGGGGTCGCGAGTGCGCCGTTCGGCGCAGTGAACTTGGCAATGACGGCACGGATCGCACTGCCGCCATTGCTGATCACAAAGGCGTTCTCGGTGACCCCGACTGTGGCGCCGAGATTGATCATCATAAAGCCGGTGCAGTTCCGATTGACCGTATAGCTGCCGGTCTGCCCGGTTCTGAACTTTTCGTCCAAGCCCAGGTCCGTACCCCCATTGCCAGGGTAATCTATCTGTGTGAAACCGCCCCTGCCGTCAAACGTACCGAGACCGACCACAACGCCTGGTCCCGGTGGTGAAGCCGCTACGATAGTGAGAACGGAAAAGGCGTAACTGCCCTGGAGCGTCGCGTTCGAGCATCCTAAATCGTCGTCTCCTCCTGCCCAAGCCGCACCGCTCAGCGCTGGCAAAGCGATCGCCGCCGCCAGCACTCCTTTAAGAACCCAGCTGTTCATCTCGGACCCCCATTCGTTCGGATCGCAGCCGGATCGAACCCCGCTCAACGAAAGCGCGCTATGAGCCCGGCGTTAAAAAATCTAAATTCAGCTAAAATGTTGGGAAATTGCGGGGCCACGGGGGCGACGTCGTGCGCGCACCTTCCTCAACGGAGATCTCCCTATTTGGGAGTTTCCGTCTCGATCACCGAAGTGGCGTCCTGTTCCGGAGGGACGAGCGCGGGTTTTCGCGCCGCTCGCGATCGGTTCGCGCGCGCTCGGGATTCTCGGCGTGCTGGTAGAACGGCCGGGATGGGTCGTCTCTCGAGCCGATATCATCGCGGCGGTCTGGCCGGAAACGGCCGTCGAAGACAGCAATCTGAACGTCCAGATCGCCGCGCTTCGCCGGGGTCCTTGACGAGGGCCAAAGCGAGCGGAGCTGCATCCAGACCATTCCTGGGCGCGGCTATCGTTTTACTGCACCGGTAACGCGGGTCGCGGCAGATGCCACGGCACTCCCGTCAAGCGGCCCGCCGCCGCTGCCCGATAAGCCGTCGCTGGCGGTCATGCCGTTCCAGAACATGAGCGGCGACCCAGAGCAGGAATATTTTGCCGACGGCATGGTCGAGGAGATCATCACCGCGCTGTCGCGTATCCGCTGGCTCTTCGTGATCGCCCGCAACTCCAGCTTCAGCTACAAGGGCCAGGCGGTCGATGTGAAGCAGGTCGGGCACGAACTCGGTGTCCGCTACGTCCTCGAAGGCTCGGTGCGCAAGGTAGGCCGGCGCGTGCGCATCAGCGCGCAGCTGATCGATGCGGCGACCGGCGCGCATCTTTGGGCCGAGCGGTTCGACGGTCCCCTGGAAGAGATCTTCGAGCTGCAAGACAAGGTGGCGGTCAGCGTCGCCAGTGTCATCGAGCCGACCTTGGAGGCGGCCGAAACCGCCCGCTCGGCCGGTCGCCAGACGCATGACCTGACCGCCTTCGACCTCTATCTGCGCGGAATGCATCACTTCGGTCGGGTCGACAAGAGCAGCCTCGTTCGGGGGCTCGGCCTGCTCGAACAGGCGATCGAACGCGATCCGGATTATGCCCCGGCTCTCGCGCTGGCTGCCCACTGCCATCAGAGGTGTGAGTTGATGAGCTGGGCGGACGACCCGGAAGCGGCCCGGCGCACCAGTGTCGATCTAGCTCGTCGGGCGCTCCGCAGCGCGCCCGACGACCCTAATGTCCTCTCACTCGCGGCCGCGTTGCTCGGATATTGGGGCGAGGACATCGATATCTCGCTGCGGTTGGTCGACCGTTGCCTCACACTCAACCCGAACCATGCTCGGGGTTGGCACTGGAGCGCCTTGCTCAGGGTCTTTGCGGGCCAGCCCGACATCGCGATGGAGCATTTTCAGAACTATTTGCGGCTCAGCCCACGCGACCGCATGCCAACGTATCTGAACGGTATTGGCGAAGCCTACTTCTTCAGCCGCCGGTTCGACGAGGCGGCGGCAAACCTGCTCGCCTCGCTCGACCTCGCACCGAACTTTCCGGTGACTTACCGGGTTCTCGCGTCCTGCTATGCCCACATGGGACGGCTCGACGAAGCACGAGGGATCGTCAGACGGCTGCGCGCGATAACGCCCGCCGTGATGGAACCTGCAACGCGTTATCGCAAGCCGGAACTCCGCGAGCTTTTTCTGTCGGGCCTGCGGCTGGCGGCCGGCGAAGCGAGCTGAAGCCGGTCCGCTGTTCCCTACCACCTGTCCCAATACGATGAGGCGCCAAACGAATTACTGACGACAAAATATTGGCCAGATAGCCGCGGTCGAACTGCCTCCCCTCGACAACCTCGCCGATGGCGAGCAGCTTTGCCTCCTCGACGATGACGCAGTTATGCAGTGTTCGATTTCTGGTAAGATCCGGTCGACCTTTCCTCGCGCCAGGGTCATCCTCGACGATCGCAGTCTATTAACGACAACGCCGACCCGTCCACCGACGAGGTAGGCGCGGTTTCAAAAGAGTACGCGGGTCGCGCGTAAGAGGGGAAAAAGCTGCCATGGCAATGACCTCAGGATTCTCTCTGCAGGAGGCGACCGACCTCCTAGGGCTTTGCGCGTTCGTCGAGACGGACGGACCGCAACCACCCATCCCCGATCCGAGAAACACGTGGGATCTCGTGTTTGATTCGCCGGTAATGGGCCCGTTCGACAACAAATGGCAACTTTGGCGAAGGAAGGGCCAGGGGCCGTTTGCGATCGCCATACGCGGAACCGTTGCAGCAGCCGGCAGTATCATCGAGGATCTTATTGCGCTGATGATCAAAGCTGAAGGAACCCTCACCGTCAGCGGCATAGGCCACGACTATCGGTTCGCCGCCGATCAAAGCGCGGGGGTTCATCTCGGCTTTGCATTGGCAACGTTACTGGTTCTCAATGATCCCGCTAACGGAATGATCACCCGACTCGGCAATCAGATCCCGGAGGGAAGCGACGTTTTCATCACCGGGCATAGCCAAGGTGCCGCCATGGCGACGTTGCTCCGCTCCTATTTCCATTACAGCGGCGGCGCACCCCAAAATTGCTCCTTCAAGACCTATGTCTATGCGCAGCCGAAGCCCGGCAACGTCCATTATGCCGAGGATTTCGAGTCGCTGTTTTGCGATCCGGCCATGGCCTTTCGCGTCACCAATACTTTGGATTGGGTACCCGAGGTGCCGTTTACCTTGCAATCCCCGGAGGACATCGACAAGCCTAATCCGTTGACCGTTTTTGCTTCTCCGACATTGCTGATCACCTTGATCACCAAGTCTCTCGCCGAGGTCCACGCTCTGATCGAGCTTCACACGAGATCGCACTTCCAGCAGATGGCTGTTGCGGTGGCCCAAACGAAACCCGCGGCAGCGGCCGCCGCCGGTGGCCCAGGCGCGCTGCTCGCGGTTCCATTCGCAGCGGATTTCACGGCGTCGCTCGATTACGTCAATGCCGGTACGGATTTCCCCCTCGAGGGGACGCCCTGTGCAGGGGCTGAATGCCACGATGCGCTGTTCGAGCATCACGCGACGACCTATTTTGCCCTTTTGATGTCTCTCGCCACGGCAGCGGCGGGTCCCTAGGAGCCTCCTGGCGCTTTCGCCGTTTTGCGTCGGCAGACAGCCCAAAAGCGTGATAGCCTCGTTTCGCTGTCTTGCCGACCTCACCTCGGAGGAAACCGATGCCCGATGAGCTGACCGTCATTCGCCACGCCGAGCGGCCCACCGTAGCCTTCGCGGGCGGTGCGACCTATCAGCCGATCATCGGCGACGACACCGGCGCCGGACTGCCGATCCGCACCGGCATTCAGACTTCCCCGCCGGGCTACCAGACGCCGCTCCACTCGCACCCCTATGCCGAGGTGCTGACCGTGCTCGAGGGCCGTGGCGAGGCCTGGCTCGCGGGCGAGGAAGGTGTCGTCGCTCTCGAATCCGGCGTCTCGATCGCATTCCCGGCGAACCGGGTGCATGGATTTCGCACGGTTGGCGACCAGCCGCTCGTCACCTTCGGCATCCACGCCTCGGGCAAACGGATCGTCAACTACGTGGAGCCGCCGACCGGCGGCTGAACGCTTCCCTTCCCCGCTCCGCCGCGGCACACTCGATCGTTCTCGAAATCAGGGAGACCAGCGATGGCCATCAGCCGCTTCGATTTGACCCAGCCGCCCGGCCCACGGATGAGCCGCTGCGTCGTGCGCGACAATACGGTCTACCTCGCCGGCTTGACCGCCAGCGACGCGACCCAGGACATCAAGGGACAGACCAGGCAGATCCTTGACAAGATCGACGGCTACCTGGCCCAGGCGGGGACCAGCAAGTCGAACCTGCTGTCGGCCAATCTGTGGATCAAGGACATGGCGCTGTTCGCCGACATGAACTCGGTGTGGAACGCCTGGGTGGATCCCGAGAATCCGCCCGCCCGCGCCTGCGTCAAAGCCGATCTGGCGCGCCCGGAGATCCTCGTCGAAATCATGGTGACCGCCGCGAAATAGGCCGTCGACGCGCTTGCCCTATCACCTCGCCCCGCTTGCGGGGAGAGGTCGGCAGCCGCGCCTTTGCGCGGACGCCGGGTGAGGGGGAGCTCCCGGATCTACCTATGGGTACTGTGCGGTTGCCAAGACGCCCCTCACCCTGCCCTCTCCCCGCAAGCGGGGCGAGGGACATCGCGCAGCTTTGATCGCGGGTAAAGGGTACTCACGTCATCCCGATTTCGCCGTCGACGACGTGCTCGACCCCGAGTTCGGGGATCGACAAGGTGACCCGCGGCTTGAGCAACGCGTTCTCCGCGAGCCGTCCCTTGGCGAGCGCATCGCGCACCGCCGTCTCGATCTCGCGTTGCGAGGTCACGCCCACGACCTTGAGGAACTTGCGGATATCCATGTTGAAGCGGTCTTCGTTCATCGCTCACCCATCGCAATAAGACTGCTGAACGGCACCGGCTGAAGTAGACCCTGGCACCTTCCTGCGCAATCCTCGTCTGATCCGAACCTTCCGCTTCAGCCATGGCTCCAAGTTTTCGCGCGCCCCTGCCGGTGCCGAGCCCCGATGCCGGATACTCCCCGACGGGAGAGCCGATGGCGGTCTATCGGGAGCTGCGCCAGAAAGGGCTGCTGCAGCCCGACCCGGCGCAGCAGCTGGCGGTCGAAAGGCTGCAGAGCCTCTACCGCGCGCTATTACATTACCGGCCGGAGACCGGGCGTCGTGGTTGGCTCGCCCGCTTCGGCCTCTCTGACAACGGCAGCGCGCAGGTCCCTGTCGGGCTCTATTTGTGCGGCCCGGTCGGGCGCGGCAAATCGATGCTGATGGATCTGTTCTTTGCCGCGGCGCGGAGCCTGCGCAAGCGGCGCGTTCATTTTCATGCCTTCATGCTCGAAGTGCACGACCGCATCGAGCGCGAGAGGAGGGCGCGGACGGATGCGCCTATCCTCAAGGTCGCCGCCGAGATCGCCCATGAGGCGGCGCTGTTGTGCTTTGACGAGTTTCAGGTCGACGACATCGCCGACGCGATGATCCTCGGGCGCCTGTTTACCGCCCTCTTCGACGCCGGGGTCGTGGTCGTGGCTACGTCAAATCTTCCACCGGACCGGCTTTACGAACACGGCCTGCAGCGCGAGCTCTTTCTTCCTTTCATCGCGCTTCTCAAAGAAAAGCTCTATGTACTCGAGCTCGATAGCGGACGCGACTGGCGGCTCGCCCGACTGGTCGGCAAGCCGGTCTATCACCACCCGCTCGGCCAGCCGGCGCACGAGGCACTCGCAGCTGCCTTTGCCGAACTGACCGACGGCGCGCCCGGCGAGATCACGACCCTCCCCGTCAAAGGGCGTTCGCTCGTCGTGCCGCGCGCTTCACGCTCGGCCGCCTGGTTTGGCTTCGCCGAGCTCTGCGAGAGACCGCTCGCCGCGGCCGATTACCTCGCGCTTGCGGAACGTTTCGCCGCCGTCATCATCGAAGGGATCCCGCGGCTCGGCCCCGAGCAGCGCGACGCGGCACGACGCTTCAACATCCTGATCGACGCGCTCTACGAGGCGCGCACCTTGCTGATCGCCTCGGCCGAAGTGCTGCCCGAAGAAATCTACGCCGTCGGCGACGGCTCCTTCGAGTTCCAGCGCACGGTCTCGCGGTTGATCGAGATGCAGAGCGAGGACTACGTCGCCAACCGCCCGCGCCGAAAGTAGCTGTCTTGACCGACATGGTCGCGAGTGTCAGGCTCGGTTAACGCGCGGGCTGGGGCGCCCTCCCGCCTATGAGTGGAGTACGACGTTGCTCTACTCCTTTGAAGATTTCTCGTTGGATACGGCGCGGCGCGAGCTGCGGCGCAACGGGTCGCTAATCGCGCTGCAGCCTCAGGTTTTTGACCTCCTCGAATACTCGATGCGCAACCGCGGGCGCGTCGTCAGCAAGGACGATCTGCTGGCTGCCGTGTGGAATGGACGGATCGTATCCGAATCGACCTTGAGCACCCGGATCAATGCGGCGCGCAGCGCGATCGACGACAGCGGGGAGGAACAACGCCTCATTCGCACAGCGCACGGCAAAGGATTCCGCTTTGTCGGCGCGGTGCGCGAGGAAGAAGACACGGTCCGCAAGCTCGCAGCGATCTTCGCGGCTGATGTCGAAGGTTACAGCCGTCTGATGGGGCAGGACGAGGTCGGCACATTGCGCCGGTTGACCGTCTGTCGTGCCATTCTCGACGAGCGCATCGCCGCCTTTCGCGGGCGGATCTTCGGCGGCGCCGGCGACAGCGTCGTTGCTGATTTCGCCAGTGCGGTCGACGCCGTCCGATGCGCGGTCGCGGTTCAGAAGGCCCTCGCCAAGGAGAACGCTGTCCGACCCGTAGGCGGGGAAATGCGCTTCCGCATCGGCGTGCATATCGGCGACGTCATCGTGCAAGGCGAGAATTTGTTCGGCGAGGGCGTCAACATCGCCGCTCGCCTCGAAGCGCTCGCCGAGCCCGGCGGGATTTGCGTCTCGGGTACAGTGCGCGAGCAGGTCGTCACCAAGCTTCCGGTCATCTTCACCGACCTCGGCGACCAGCAGGTCAAGAACATCGCCCAACCGGTGCGCGTCTATCGGGTCGCGGCCAGCCGCGTGATGCAGACCGCTGAGCCGCCAGGCGGCGCGCTGCTCCTGCCGGACAAGCCGTCGATCGCGGTGCTGCCGTTCCAGAACCTGAGCGGCGATCCCGATCAGGAATACTTCGCCGACGGCATGGTCGAGGAGATCACCACCGCTCTGTCAAAAGTCCGTTGGTTCTTTGTCATCGCGCGCAACAGCTCCTTTACCTTCAAGAACCGCGCGGTCAATGTGAAGCAGGTCGCGAGCGAGCTCGGCGTGCGCTACGTCCTCGAAGGCAGCGTGCGCAAGGCCGGCAAGCGGGTGCGCATCAGCGCGCAGCTGATTGACGCCACGACCGGCAATCATATCTGGGCCGAGCACTACGATCGCGAGCTTGCCGACGTCTTTACGCTGCAGGACGAGATCACCGAGCAGGTGCTGGCGGCGATCGAGCCGCAGCTTTACGCCGCCGAGCACTTCCGCAGCTAGCGCAAGCTTCCCGAGAGCCTCGATGCCTGGGAGTGCGTGATCCGGGCGTTGTCATCTCTAGGGCAGAGCACCGCCGCTGGCATCACGCAGGCCGAGGCGCTGTGCCGACGCGCGATCGCGATCGCACCCGGCTATGCTCAAGCCCACAGTCTGCTCGCCTGGGCGCTCGTGCGAGGGGC
>Ga0306926_10000526_pt1 | contig 35794 bp, 32 predicted proteins | sample flu12Cox44000178_FD_203759 | JGI IMG/M metagenome (GOLD analysis project Ga0306926, IMG submission 203759) | Lab enrichment of tropical soil microbial communities from Luquillo Experimental Forest, Puerto Rico - flux8day.12C.oxic.44.000.178 (v2)... | ecosystem: Environmental > Terrestrial >...
GTATTCGAAGCGTCGATCCGCGGCCTGAAGAAACTTAACGGAGTTGGGTATGGGCGAGCCGAGACCGGCCTCGTGCTCAACCTCGTCTACAATCCTCAAGGATCGTCGCTGCCTCCGCCGCAGCGCGAACTCGAGCAGGACTACAAGCGGGTGCTGGGTGAGCAATACGGGATCGTTTTCGACCGGCTCTATGCGCTCGCCAATATGCCGATCCAGCGCTTCGGCGCGATCTTGATCGCCAATGGCGAATTCGATCGTTACCTCGATCTTCTGCGGCGCGCGCATCTGGACGCCAATCTTGAGCACGTAATGTGCAGAAATCTGATCTCAGTCGACTGGCGAGGTTACGTCTACGACTGCGATTTCAATCAGATGCTTGATCTTCCGCTCAAACACGATGCGCGCGAGCGCGTGCACCTGTCGGAGCTGGTCGATGCCGAGATTGAAGGTCGGCCGATCCGTGTGGGCGGCCACTGCTACGGCTGCACCGCCGGTCAAGGATCGAGCTGCGGCGGCGCGTTGGCGCAAGCAGCCGCGCCGCTCGCTTGATTCTGCTCCCGCGATCTGGGATTTCACCTTCCGGACCAGCACGCGCGGCGAGACGCGGCCACGATGTCGAAGCTCTCGATCATTATGCCAGTACTGAACGAAGGCGAGCGTATCGCCGGGGCGCTTGCGTCGCTTTTCGACCTGCGGGCGCTCGGGACCGAGGTGATTGTTGTCGACGGAGGCAGTTCGGACGCGACGGTCGAGCCCGCGAAACTGCAGGCCGACCTCGTCATTTTGGCTGCGCGCGGGCGAGCGATGCAGATGAATGTCGGTGCGGAGAAGGCGTCCGGCGACGTGCTGCTTTTTCTCCACGCGGACACGCGGCTTCCGGCCGATGTCTCCGACCTCGTACTCAATGGTCTTGAGAAGTCGGGGCGTGTCTGGGGGCGCTTCGACGTCAAGATCGACGGCCGCTCACCATTGTTGCCCATGATTGCTTGGTTCATGAGCCTGCGCTCGCGCCTCACCGGCATCGCAACGGGCGACCAAGCAATCTTCGTGCGTCGCGACTCCTTCCGGACGGTAGGCGGGTTTCCTGCAATCGCGTTGATGGAAGACATCGCGCTCTCTAAGCGGCTCAAGCGTGTCAGTAAACCGCTGTGCCTGCGGCAACGCGTGACCACCTCCGGCCGGCGCTGGGAGAAGAACGGCGTGCTCAACACAATGGTCCTGATGTGGCGGTTGCGGCTCGCATATTTTTTCGGTGCAGATCCGAAAGAGCTCGCACGGCGATACGGCTATGACTGAAGCGGTTGCCGTCGCAGTGCTCGGCAAAGCGCCGCTGCCGGGCTTCGCTAAAACTCGGCTCATTCCGGCGCTCGGCGCCGAGGGCGCGGCCTTGTTGCAGGCCCGCTTGGTCGAGCACGCGATTGCAACCGCAAGCGCTGCGCGCATCGGCCCGGTGACCTTGTGGGCGGCGCCTGATGAGAGCCACCCGCTGTTTCAGACGATTGCCGCACGCGGCGTCGCGCTCGCGCGCCAGAACAGAGGCGATCTCGGCGCGCGCATGCTGGCTGCGGTCGCGGCAACAGCGACATCCACGGTCGTGATCGGCACGGACTGCCCGGCGCTCACACCCGACCATCTGCGCACGGTCGCCGAGATCCTGCGCGGTGGCACGGATGCGGTGATCATTCCGGCAGAGGACGGCGGCTATGTCCTGATCGGCCTGCGGGCACCCGCTCAGGCGCTGTTTTCAGATATGCCCTGGAGCACGCCGACGGTGATGAAGGAAACCCGACGCCGTCTCAGAGACCTGCGTCTGACCTGGCGAGAGCCCATCACATTGTGGGACTTGGACCTGCCCGAGGACCTCGAGCGGCTGCGCGCGACCGGCCTGCATCACCTCATCCCGGTGCAAAACTCGCAAACGTCCGGCACGCGGATCTGATCCCCGCTTAGTAGAGCCGTATCAAAGTCAAGCCGGCCATGATCATCAATGCCGCGGCAACCCGGCCGGCCCGCAGCGGCTCCTTGAGAAACACGATCGCGATCAGCGCCCCGAATAGGACGCTCGTTTCGCGCAGCGCCGCCACGATCGCGATCGGTGCCACGGTCATCGCCCAAATCGCAATGCCATAAGAGCCGAGCTGCAGCGTGCCGCCAGCAAGCCCGAGGCGCCAGTGGCGACCCATCGCGGCAATCGCTCCGCGTCCGCGCCAAGCGAGCGCGTAGATCGCCATGAGGGGGCCGATCCCAATGAAAAGGGCGAGCGAATAAGCAATGGCGCTCTCCGCGCGCCGCGCACCCAGCCCGTCGACCACGGAATAGGCGCAAATCGTGACCGCGGTGAACAAGGCAAAGCCGACCGCCTTGCGATCGAGTTGCGTAAGATCACGACCGCCCCGCAGCGACAGCAGCATCACCCCGGCGACCAGCAGAATGATGCCGCTCCAGCCTAGCAGGCCGAGCGGCTCACCGACAAAGGCAGTGGTCACGATCGCGGTCATGAGTGGCGCCGACCCGCGGGCGATGGGATAGACCTGCCCCATGTCCCCGGCGCGATAGCTTTCGATCAGTGCGGCAAAATAGACGAGATGGATGAGCACCGACGCGACGCACCACGGCCACGCAGCGCGTGCAGGCAATCCGGCCACCGGCAACAAGGCGCACGCAACGATCGCCGCCCCGATGGAAATCAACACTGTGGTCGCCAGCGGATCGAGGCCACCTTTGATCGTCGCGTTCCAACCGGCATGGCAGGCGGCGGCGAGCAGGACGGCGGCAAAGACCAATGGGTCCATGGCGAGGAGAATTCCAGGCTTCTTCGGGCTCTCGTCTGCCGACGTTTGCCGCGTGTTATGGAGGCGCGTGCATCAATCCCGGAACGCCGCTCCCGCCCACACCTTTGGCGCGGCGCGCTGGTACTGCTTGGGGCGGGCAACCTCGCCACCGAGCACATGCGCGGCACGCCACCCCCAGTGGGGATCGTCGAGCATGGCGCGCGCAAGCGCGACCATATCCGCCTTGCATTCGGCGATGATCGCCTCGGCCTGTTTGGGCGCAGCGATCAATCCGACGGTGCGCGTGGCAATGCCGGCCTCGCGTTTCACTTTTTCCGCGAACTGGACGTTGGTATTGGCCACCAAGGTAGGCCGCGCGTCGGCGCTGACGCCGCCCGAGGAAACACAAACGAAATCGACCCCAAGACTCTTGAGCGCGCGCGCGAAAGCGGCTGCATCCTCGGGCGTCAGCCCGCCGTCGACCCAATCGTTGCCGGTAATTCGCATCCCGAGCGGCATGCCGCGCGGCATGACTGCGCGTACGGCGCGCGCGATCTCGAGCGGGTAGCGCATTCGCGCCGAGAGCGAGCCGCCGTAACTATCGCTGCGTTTATTGGAGATAGGCGAGAGGAAACTATGGATGAGATAGCCGTGCGCCCCATGCAACTCGATGGCGTCGATGCCGGCGCGGATTGCGCGTTTTGCGGCATCGACAAAACTATCACGCACGCGCTCCATATCTGCCGCCGTCATTTCGCGGGGTAACGGCCAATCAGGGCCGAATGCAACGGCCGAGGGAGCGACGGTCTCCCAAGCGTCCTCACCCGCTGCAAGCGGCAGCCCGCCCTCCCAGGGCCGCCGCGCGGAGGCTTTTCGGCCGGCATGGGCGAGCTGGATGCCAAGCTTGGCGCTACCGTAGCGGCGGCAATGGGCGATCACGCGCGCAAGCGCCGCTTCGCAGTCATCCGAGTAGAGTCCGAGGCAACCGTGGGTGATGCGCCCACGACGCTCGATGCCGGTTGCCTCGATCACGAGCAGTGCGGCCCCGGAATTGGCGAGCAGACCGAGGTGGGTGAGGTGCCATGCCGAGGCCACGCCGTCGTCGGCGCTGTATTGGCACATAGGCGAAACGACGATGCGGTTCGCGAGTTCGAGATCGGCGAGACGGATGGGAGAAAACAAGGCGCTTGTCATGTCACACGGATGTTAGGAGGCACGATGCAGCAAGGTGAACCATAAGGAATGGCGCAGCGTCCCGGAAGCGCTTGGGAGGGCGCTTACGACGTCCACGTCCGCGGGATCGGAGGCCAGCGGCGTGAAGCCGCCCCTTCAAGCAGCGGTGCGGGGGGACGTGTCAGGAACGGGCTCACCTTCCGCCGGCGCAAGTTCACCCACCGACCGCGAAGCGATCTCGGCCCATCTCTCAGCCAAGCCGATCGCCTCACGCATGCGATAGAGGAATTGCTCTTCGTCGTAGTAGCGCCGCCAGCGCCCACTGTCGTACAGGTCGAGAAAATGCGCCCTTCGACGCTCGGCCAGCGCGCGCCATTTCTGGGCGACCGCGTCGAGTGCATGCGCAGGTAGCCGTGCCGACATCGAGAAGCCGGGTCGCAACCTTCGTGGCGACGTGGGGTCGACTGATCCAAAGCACGCGCACGCAACGACGGACCGCTCACACGATGGCTACGCCTGAGGCATGCAACCGAATCGCTTGGCATCATAATCCTTCTGCGCGCTGCGAGCGCGAACCGTGCGGCTGAGAGCAAATCGGCTGCCCGTAACCGGCAAGAGAGAGCTACGCGGCGGCCCAAAAACTGACCCGCCCGGACGGGGAAATCCGGGCGGGTCGCGTTGATCGGCGCAGGGGATCGGGGGGGCGTGAGCGCCGATCGGGGCTGTAATTCAGGCCTTAATTGGCCTGTTCGCCTATTAGTCTCCGCAAGTCGCAAAAAGGTTCAAGCCGATTTTTGCGCTTCTGGAGGGAATTTTACCGCCGACTTTTGCGGCCTGATCGCGCCTTGAAGCGGAAAATGCCGTAATTTCAATGAATTAACGGTGGTGTCAGGGTATGGCGGCCGCTCGTCCAAGGTGTCGCAGCCTAAGCGACAGACGCCCGTCAGCGGTGGCGATCAGCCGGGGGATCAGTGCCTACTATAAGGCGGCCCCTCGAACGGCGGCCCGTTTACGTCCGGTTCCCCGTTTGCGCTTAGTCCCTGGCGGCGATGAAACCGACGACCTTCGATTCTGATTGCATTTGCCGGACGATTTTGCCGACCTCGTCCTTCGGCAGCTTCGTTTCCGAGAGGCGAATGCGATAGAGCTGGCCTCCCATGTTGAGCGGGCCCTCGACCAACGTCGCCTTGTAGGCACCGAGGAAGTTGGTGATGTCATTCGCGGTGGCTTGCGGCGCAAAGCGCACGACGGCGAAGGAGCCATCGCTTGGGGCGCTTGCGAGGCTAGGCCCGCTCGGAGCGCCAGGCTCTTTGACCACGACCGCAGCAATCACGACCGCCTGCAGGACGATCGCAACGGCGGCCGCCGTCGCCGACCACGCAAGCGTCCGAGGAGCAAGGCTCGACAGGAATTCGGAGACCCGGCTGCCGAAGTCGAACGAGCGTTGGCGCCTCGGCGCTCGCGCCTCCTCGGCGTCGATCGCCGCGAACAGCTTCTCCATGGCGCGCGCGGATGGCGCACCGAGCGTCTCGTTGAGATGGATGGTCTCGGCAAGCTCCTCGCGGACCAGATCATAGCGCCGCGCCAGTTCCCGGTCGCCTGCAAGCGCTTGTTCGACGCGATCGGCGTCACGCCGACTCAGCGTCCCTGCCGCATGCCACGGCAGCAGCGCTTCGATCTCATGGCGCTCCGGCTCTTTGTTGATGGCGTTCATGGCCAACCTCTTTCAATTCCCTCCGACTTGAGCAGCTCCGCCAGCCGCTTGCGCGCGTAGAACATGCGCGTCTTGACAGTATTTTCCGGGATACCGACGATCTCGGCGACTTCTTCGACCGATTTCTCGTGGTAGTACACGAGATCGACGACTTCCCGGTGTTCCGCCGAAAGTCCCATGAGGCACTTTCGGATTATTGCACTCTTGTCCCTCTTCTCCAGCGCTGTTCCGGGATCGTCCGCCGGATCCTCGATCGCGCTTGCAGTCTCTTCATCCAACTCCTCGTCCGGCCGGCGCCGAAGCGCCGAGAGAGCCTTAAAGCGGGCGATGGCCAGCAGCCACGTCGACACCGTGGAGCGCCCCTCGAACCGACCAGTCTGGCGCCACACGTCGAGAAACACCTCGCTGATCAAGTCCTCCGCCGTACTGTCATCACGAACCATACGCACAACGAAACGAAACACTCGCACGTGGTAACGCGCGTACAGCACCTGCATGGCGAGCCGGTCGCCGTTCGCGATTCGTCCGATCAGCACCTCGTCTGATGTCGATTGCATCGCTTTCGGCGGTCGGACTCACCACGTTAGTCGCAAGCGGCTACCGTTGGGTTCACGTTTCCGCCACAGAGACGGCAGAGGGCAATCCCCCCTTTCCCTGCCCGCTACGGCGGATGTTTTACCGGATTTGCGGCTAATATTATGACCGAATGGAACTCACGCGCTGGGGTAATTATTCAGGAATTCCAGTAGCTTACCATCGGAAACGCCGCGCCATACCAGCTGCAGGCTCTTTGGTGGCGGCAACGGAGAAGGTTTTTCCCCCGTTTACACAGGCTTAACTCAAGTTCCAACTCGCAGGGGCGAGCGCAGCTTGCGCAGGGCCGCGAGCACCGAAAGCGCCGTGATCCGTCCGGTTCGGGGATTATCCGAAGGGATATTCTCGATCGAGACTGTGAAGCGAGCCGAGTCGCTATCCACCTCGACAGTATGGCAGTTGCGGTCGACCGATGGGTCGGCCCAGATCTCTGCCACCGTCCGGTCGGGCCCGATTCCGGCCAGCGCCAGCGCCGCCGCCACGTTGACGTTGGCGGGAAATCCCGCCGCGGCTTCTCGCGCCGTTCCGGAGAACACCAGCTTGGGCTCGTTCAGCCCTTCCACAGAGATGCCGTTCGCATCGAGATAAGGCGCGCCCACGAGGCCGCGCGGCGGCTTGCGGGTGATCATTCGCACGGAATGAATGCGGCCTTCAGCCGCCGCGGTGACGGCATCAAGCCCTAGCAGCGCTCCGCTCGGCACAATGATCTGTGCTCCACGGGCTTTCGCGAGCTCGATCAGGTCCGAGCGCGGCAGCAGCGCGCCGGCGGAAAGCACGATGACTTGTTTTCCCGCCTCCAGCATCGGCCGGCAGACCTGTTCGAGCATGCGGGACGGGGTGCAGTCGATCGCAAGATCGGCATGGGCCGGAAAGGCCTCGGGGTCGACCAAGGGGCATGTGATCCGCTCGGCGTCGAGCCAAGCTTGCGCCTTGGCACGATCGCGCGCCGCCGCGCAGGCGAGCATGAAACCCGGCATGCCGCGGGACAGCCTGCGCGCGACCTCGCGACCAATCGCGCCGAGGCCGGCAATAGCGACGCGGGTCATCGGCATGCGTAAACCCTGGGCACGATGAAACCTCCAGAAGCTTGCTCTTACGCGGCCTAGTTGGCGGTCACAAGCATGTATAGGCCCGCGGCAAACGGCGGCTTGACCACCATTCGCCCAAAGGCCAAGTGTCTCGGGCAATTAGGGAGAAGCGAAATGCGCAAACCAGGGATCAGCGGCATGCTCAAGAGCGTAGCGGGCGCATGTGGCGTCCTGCTCGCAGCCGCCGGCATGGCGCTAGCCCAGAGCTACCCGACCCGGCCGATGACGATGATCATTCCGTTCGCGGCCGGCGGCCCGACCGACGTCCTCGGCCGCGTCCTGGCGCAACGCATGAGCGAGATCCTCGGCCAACAGATCGTGGTGGAAAACGTTGGCGGTGCCGGCGGCATGACCGGGTCCAAGCGCGTCGCCGATGCCGCGCCCGACGGCTACACCTTCGTGCTCGGCACGGTTGGCACCCACGCGCAAAGCCAGACCATGTACAAGAAGCCGCTCTACGATACGGCGAGGGATTTCACGCCGGTTGCGCTCGTTGCCGAGGTTCCAATCGTGCTGATCACGCGCAAAGATCTGCCGGTGAACAATCTCCAGGAATTCATCGCCTACGCCAAAGCCAACCAGAAAAAGATGCAATTCGGGTCCGCCGGGGCCGGCTCAGCAACGCATCTTGGCTGCGTGCTGCTCAATTACCTTATCGGCGTCGACATCACCCATGTGCCCTACCGCGGGACCGGGCCCGCGATGCAGGATCTCCAGGGCGGTCGCATCGACTATCTGTGCGAGATTGTCAGTACCGCCAAACCGCAAATTGACGGCGGCACGGTCAAGGCGATCGCCATCATGACCAAGGAGCGCTCACCCGCCTTGCCGAATGTGCCGACCGGTCTCGAGCAAGGCGTGCCGAAACTTGAGGCTTATACCTGGAACGCGATCTTTCTGCCCAAAGGCACGCCGGCCGATGTGGTGAAAAAACTCAACGACGCGACGGTTCAGGCCATGAAGACGCCGGCGGTGAAGGAGCGGCTTGAAGGGCTCGGCGCCGTGATCGTCGCAGACGACCGCGCCACCCCGGAATATCTCGGCCAATTCGTCAAGAGCGAGATCGAGAAATGGGCGGGGCCGATCAAAGCGAGCGGCGTGACGGTGGATTGATCACACCCGCCAGCGCGCGCACGCACGAGGGCGCTTATTATTCGAGCTCGATCTCGCCTTTGACCTCATGCGAGAGGCCGATGCCGCCGACGGTCACCGTGGCGGTCGCGGCGAACTTCTCGTTGCCCTTGAGTTTTCCCTGCGCCAAAGCCCGGCGAACGGCCTTCTCAATTTCGCGCTGGGCGCCAACCCCCAATGTCTTGAGAAATTTGCGAATGCTGGCGTTGAAAACGTCCTCGTTCATGATCGCCTCCTTTGCGCCATTATAGGCCTGACCAGCCGCCGTCGAATCGCCGCCTTTGCGCCGCGGATTGCGCGAACAATTCCCAATTTGCGTCAATGTGGGGCCATCACTGAGGGCCCCTATATACGCGTGTCCAGCCTGAGGGGACAGGGAGGATGCGATGCCGACACTACGCACTTTGGCGATCGCCATGGCAGGCGCCGGGATACTGGCTGGCCTGACGGTGACCGCGGCGCGAGCGTGCGATAACGATCGCTATCCATGCCCTATCGTATCGCCGGCCCCCGATGCGACCGAGGCGGCCAAGCCGCCAGCGCGCAAGAAGGCGAGCCGTGCGGCGCGGCAGGACGACAAGTCGCGCGCGAAAATCGAACGGCAAGCGTCGCAAGCAAGCTCCCACGCCAAGCCAGTCGCGCCGGCTGAACAACCGATCATTTCCGCTCCGCAGAAGGCGGCAGATCCGTCTGCCGCGCTCAACAACGCGGTTGATCGCGAAAGTCCCGCGTCAGCCACCGCAGCCCCTGGGGTCGTGCCGTCCAACACCGCGGCTGCCGCCGCGGAATCTGCGGCCGCTGCCGAAACGGCAACCGCTCTTTCCACAAGCGAGGTGAAGGTGGTCGACCCGCATGAGCTCAACGAGCTCGACCTTGCAGCCGCTTCCACGCCGCCGGCTGAGTCGTCTTGGCTCTCCTATTTGCTAATGACGCTCGGCGGGGCGCTCGCTGCAGCCTCCGGCCTGCGCTTCCTCTTCGTTTGAACGCGCGGCTGTCCGCGCCGCATAGGTTGACAGCGTTCCTGTTCTGTTCTTTATAAGCTCGGACACCCCATTTGCGCGCCGATGCCGAGCTTTACGCCCCAGCAAGACGCCGCGCTGACCGCAGCCTCGGCGTGGCTCAAATCAGCGCGCGGGCGCGCGTCGGTATTCCGCCTGTTCGGCTATGCCGGAACCGGTAAGACGACGCTGGCCAAACATCTCGCAGACGGCATCGACGGCAAGGTCCTGTTCGCGGCCTTCACCGGCAAGGCCGCCTGTGTGATGCGCAGCAAGGGCTGCCACGGCGCCGCGACCATCCATAGCCTGATCTATAAGACGCGCGACAGCGGCGAGGAGACGCCGAGCTTCGAACTTTGGCACGAGGCTCCCGCCTCCAAGGCCAAGCTCATCGTCGTCGACGAATGCTCGATGGTTGACGCGGAGTTGGCGCAGGACCTGATATCGTTCGGCGTGCCACTTTTGGTGCTCGGCGACCCCGCGCAACTGCCGCCGATTCAAGGCGGCGGCTTTTTCACCAACGCCGCGCCTGACGCCATGCTCACCGAGGTGCATCGGCAGGCCCAAGATGACCCCATTGTGCGGCTGTCGATGATGATTCGTGCCGGAAGCACGCTGCCGGAAGGACGCTACGGCGCGACTGAGGTGGTGCGGCGCGACGCCTTGGATCCTGCGCGCGTGCTAAACGCCGACCAGATTCTCGTAGGTCGGAACGCGACGCGGCGCGCCTACAACACGCGCCTGCGGCAGCGCCGCGGCTTTGCCGATGAATTGCCGATGGCTGGAGACAAGCTCGTCTGCTTGCGCAACAACCGGCGCAAGGGATTATTCAACGGCGCGCTTTGGCTGGTGAGTGAGCGCCCGCGCAGCCGCCGGCAAATCATCCGCATGCGGCTCAAGCCCGACGACGACTTGGGCGAGCGGACGACCAAGGTGTCGGTCCGGCCGGAATGCTTCACCGGCACGATCGAGCAGTTGGATTGGCCGGCGCGCAAACGGTATGACGAATTCGACTTCGGCTATGTCTTGACCGTGCACAAGGCGCAAGGTTCGCAATGGGACGATGTCGTTTTGTTCGACGAATCGAGCGCATTCCCGGACAACCGCGACCGCTGGCTCTATACCGGCGTAACCCGGGCGGCGAAGCGGCTCACCGTCGTGGTGTGATTTGTCTCACAACCTCTCTCTATGCTCGTCCCCGCGAAATGCGGACCCGCTAGTCATCCTTCCCCTCGACGTCACGCACCGGCGTTTCCGGAATCAAGCCACCGTGCCGGCGCGCGAAAGTCTCCTCCCCGCTCTGCTGCCATTGGCCGGCGACGGCGCGCTGCGCATAGACCTCCCAACCCGGCGACCAGTCACCGAGCGAATAGCCGTGCCACGGCGGCTGCGGGGTGAGTGCGGGCAGTTCGAGCTCCCGCCAAATGGTGCGCGCCCGCTCCATGAATTCGCGCGCGGGCAAAGCGAGCGGCGGCGCCGAATGCTTCAGCGTTGCGTCGATGAGGAGGCCTGAATCCTCCTCGCGGGATCCGGACTTCGGCCCGTGCCCGGCTGAGCGGTGGGGAGCGACGTGCACGTCCTCCTTGGGGTTCGAGCGGTAGGCGAGCGACCAGAACACCGCGTCGGTGTTGGTGGGGTCGATGTCCTCGCTCACCGCGATGCAGACCTTCCCGCAATCGGCGAGCAGCGTCGCCGCCCCGTGCAAGCCGCGCCACACCTCGGAACGCGGCGTGTCGTGTGCGTACTGCACGAAGATCACCTTGCGCAAGTTGGAGAGCGGCTCGTGCATGACCACGCGGCGGACATCTTTGATCCCCAACTGTTGCCGCAGGTGCGTGAAGAACAGCGGCTCCATCGCCACTTTCTTGAGTACGCTCGATTCGCTCGGCGTCACCTGGCTGATGATGGAGGCGAAGACCGGCGACTGCCTGTGCGTGATGGCGGTCAGGCGCATGGACATGTTGAAGTCCTCGAGCGCGACGTGGCCGTGACTTTCGCCGAACGGGCCTTCCGGCTCGAGCAGATCCGGGTCGATCAATCCTTCGATGACGATCTCGGCGTCGGCTGGCACGTTAAGATCGACAGTGACCGCTTTCGCCATTCGGATCGGCGCGCCCGCGAGCGCACCCGCGACCGCCATCTCATCCAGATCGAGCGCGAGCTTCATCCCGCCCGTGAACATCGCGACCGGCGCACAGCCGATCACAATGGCGCAGGGCATCGGCTCGCCACGCCGGTTGTGCTTCTTCCAGTGCAGATAGCCGCCGGCCCCGCCGATACGCGAGGACATGCGCACGCCCAGCCTGTCCGTCGCCTTCAACGCTCCGCGATACGTTCCCATGTTCTGAATGCCGGTGTCGGGATCGCGCGTCACGCAAAGGGTCGCCGTCAGATAGGGCGCGGCATCGAAGCCCGGGGTCGAGATTGGCACCGGCAAGCTGGCCAATCCGTTGCCAGCGCCGCGTAGTTTCTCGTCCCTGATCACGACCGTCTGGCATGGCGCCGGTGCAACGAGGACCGGCGGGATCGGATTGGCAATCGCGCGCACCCACGCTGCCTCGATCTCCTCCACCGGGCGTCCCATGCCGACGGCGTAGATTTGCGGTGAAGCGGCGAGCGCCCCGACCGCGACCGGAATGTCGTAGCGGCGACCCGACGTGTCGACGACGTTGGTGAACAGGAACGCGCGCCGCTGCTCCTCCGCCAACCCGCCCTGGAATTGCCAGCGCACCAAGGGATGCAGCTCGGTGTCCTTGTTGATCGGGCGATCGATGCGCAACAGCAGTCCGCGCGCCTCGAGCGCAGCGAGGTGCGATTGGAAATCGAGCGGCGGTCCGGCGTCCGGCTTTTGCGCGGACCGACACGCATCGGCGCCGACGTCCAGCATGGTCGAAACCTTCTTGTTTTCGCGGCTACCGTACGATCGGTCGCGATTGCAATGCAATGCTTTCAGTGTATCGTGAGCCGCCGCGTTGCGCTGCTCCGGGACATCTGACCATGGGCGCGAGGCATTTCGGCGCCCGCGTCGCGCGCCTTGAAGATCCGGCGTTGCTGACCGGACGCGGTCGCTTCGTTGACGACATCAAGCTTGCCGGCGTCCTGCATGCGTGTTTCGTGCGTAGCCCGCACGCCCACGCCAAAATCCGCGCCATGGACGTGTCAGCGGCACGGAACATGCCGGGCGTCCATGCGGTACTGACCGCGGACGATCTGCCGGCGCGCATGGCGAGCAGTCAAATCCCGATGCTCGTGCCCAATCCGTCCATTGCGACGCCGCGCACGCAGCTCGCCTTGGCGCGCCGCGAAGTCTGCTATGTCGGGCAGACTATCGCGGTGGCAATCGCGGACAACCGCTATCTCGCAGAGGACGCCGCAGCGGCGGTGAAGATCGACTTCGAAGCCCTGCCGGTGGTCAGCGACTGCCGCGAGGCGGCGAGGCCTGGCGCGCCTCCCGCGCATAGCGATCTTGCGAGCAATATTGCCGCGGTCGTTCCCATGAGCTACGGCGACGTCGAGGCGGCGTTCGCGCGCGCCGCACACGTGTTCGAGGACGAACTGTTCCTGCACCGCGGCGGCGCCATGACGCTCGAAGGCCGTGCCGCGCTCGCAAGCTACGACGCGGCCGCCGATCTGCTCACAGTATGGTCGGCAACGCAGACGCCGCACCTTTGTCGCGCCACGCTCGCCGATCTGTTCGAACGCGATCTCGAGACGATCAGGGTGATCGCGCCGCAGGTCGGTGGCGGCTTCGGCACCAAGGCCCCGTTTTATGCCGAGGAGGCGGTCATTCCGGCGGCCGCGATGAAGCTTCACCGCCCGGTGGCATGGCAGGAGGACCGGCGCGAGCATTTTCTCGCGGCGACACAGGAACGCGATCAGCATTGGAAGGTGGCGATTGCCGTCGATAACGAGGGCAAGATCCTCGGTCTCACCGGCACGCTGCTGCACGACACCGGCGCATTCCTGCCCTGGGGCATCATTGTGCCTTACATCGCGGCAACGACATTCCCAGGACCTTACGTAGTGCCGGCTTATCGCATCGAGGCAACCGTCGTGCTCACCAACCGCGTGCCGACCACGGTCGTGCGCGGCGCCGGACGGCCGCAGGCGGTCTTCGCCATGGAACGGCTGATGGATCGGGTCGCACGCGAGCTCGAAATCGATCGCGCGGAGCTGCGTCGCCGCAACATGATCAACCCCGAGCAGATGCCTTATTCGGTCGGCCTGATTTTTCGCGACGGCAAGCCCCTCGTCTACGCCAGCGGAGATTTTCCGAAAAGCCAGCAGCGCGCGCTAGCGCGCGCCGATTATCAGGATTTTCGCGCCCGCCAGGATAAGGCACGCAGCGAAGGGCGCTATCTCGGCATCGGCATAGCAAACTACGTGGAAGGGACGGGCCTCGGACCGTTCGAGGGCGTGACCGTGCGCGTCCTTCCCAATGGGAAGGTCGCGGTGGCAACCGGCGCCACGACGCAAGGCCAAGGCACGCGCACGACGCTGTCGCAGATCGTAGCCGACGAAGTCGGCTGCCGCATCGAAGACATCATCATGACCGCCGGCGATACCGCCGCCATTTCGCAAGGGGTAGGCGCCTTCGCCAGCCGGCAGGCAATCAATGCCGGCTCATCCGCGCTCCTCGCCGGCACAAACGTGCGCAAACAAATCATTGCGCTCGCCGCCCGCATTCTCGGAGTGCCCGAAGACGACATCGACGTCGAGGATGGCCGCGCCATCGGTCGCGGCGGCAACAGGCCGTCGATCGGGCTGGGGGAATTGGCGCGCGCCGCGCAAGGGATGCCTGGCTTTTCGTTCGCCCCCGGACAGACGCCCGGCCTCGAGCACACAGCCTATTTCGCCCCGCCGCAGGCTTCATATTGCAATGGCACGCATGTGGCGGAGGTCGAAGTCGATCCTTTCACCGGCGGCGTGAGGCTTCTGCGTTATACGGTCGCCCACGACAGCGGAAACATCATCAATCCGCTGATCGTCGACGGCCAGGTCCAGGGCGGCGTGGCGCATGGGATCGGCAACGCGTTGTTCGAGTGGATGAAGTACGATCACCGCGCCCAGCCGCTGACGGCGACCTTTCAGGACTATCTGTTGCCGGGGGCGCTTGACGTGCCGGGCTGCGAGATCGAGCACGTGGAGACGCCGAACCCGCTCAATCCGCTCGGCGTCAAAGGCGCCGGCGAGGGCGGCACGATCCCGGCGCCCGCCGCCATCGTCTCAGCCGTCGAGGACGCGCTCTCCCCCTTCAATGTGCGTTTTGCTGCGATGCCGCTGACCCCCGAGCACATCGTCGACGCGCTGCGCAACGCCGGCGCGTACGAGACGTTGGGGTGACCGCGACAGACCGCACAATTGGTTTGCCGGAGATCGCCCATGAGTTCCCAAGCGCGGCCGGGACGCACGCGTCCAATCGTCCTATATAAATCCCGAGTCAGGGAACTCTGGAGGCCATCGCATGTCGAGCAATGGAAAACGACCGCGCCTACGCTCGCAGTTGTGGTTCGATAATCCTGACAATCCGGGGATGACCGCGCTGTATTTGGAGCGCTACCTCAATTTCGGCTTGACCCGGCACGAACTCACATCGGGCAAGCCGATCATCGGAATTGCCCAGAGTGGTTCCGACCTATCGCCTTGCAACCGCCATCACCTCGAACTCGCCAAGCGCGTGCGCGAGGGCATCCGCGATGCCGGCGGCATCGCATTCGAGTTTCCGACGCATCCGATCCAGGAAACGGGCAAGCGGCCAACTGCGTCGCTTGACCGCAATCTCGCATATCTCAGCCTCGTCGAGGTGCTGTTCGGCTATCCGCTCGATGGAGTCGTGCTCACCACCGGCTGCGACAAGACCACGCCGGCGGCGATCATGGCGGCCGCGACGGTGAACACCCCGGCGATCGTGCTGTCCGGCGGGCCCATGCTCGACGGCTGGTGGAAGGGCGAGCGCGCCGGATCCGGCACCGTGGTGTGGTGGGCGCGTCAAGAGCACGCCGCCGGCCGCATGGATTATCAGGAATTTCTCGATTTGGTCGCGTCCTCGGCCCCTTCGATCGGCCACTGCAATACCATGGGTACGGCGTCGACCATGAATGCGCTCGCCGAGGCGCTGGGCCTTTCGCTGCCCGGCTGTGCCGCCATCCCCGCGCCTTACCGCGAGCGCGCGCAAATCGCCTACGAGACCGGCCGGCGCGCCGTGGAGATCGTGCACGAGGATCTCAAACCGTCCGACATCCTGACCCGTCAGGCGTTCGAGAACGCCATCGTCACGTGCTCCGCGATCGGCGGCTCCACCAATGCACCGATCCACATCAACGCGATTGCCCGTCACGTTGGAATAGCGCTCTCGATCGCGGACTGGGAAAGCATCGGCTATGAGGTACCGCTGCTCGTCAATATGCAGCCTGCCGGCAAATATCTCGGCGAGGAATATTACCGCGCCGGCGGATTACCGGCGGTGCTCAATGAATTGATCGCAGCGGGCCGCATTCATGGCAACGCGCTGACGATCAACGGCAAGCGCGTCGGGGAAAACGTCAAGGACGCCAAGATTGCGGATCCCGACGTGATCCGTTCTTACGGCAAGCCGCTCAAGCAGCATGCGGGCTTCAAGGTGCTGTCGGGAAATCTGTTCGACTCGGCAATCATGAAAACGAGCGTGATCTCCGACGAATTCAGGCAACGCTATCTGTCGAATCCGAAGGACCCAAACGCCTTCGAAGGCCGTGCCGTGGTGTTCGATGGGCCCGAGGACTATCACCGCCGTATCGAAGATCCCTCCTTGCAAATCGATGCGAATACGATGCTCTTCATCCGTGGCGTCGGACCAATCGGCTACCCGGGATCGGCGGAGGTGGTGAACATGCAGCCGCCGGCGGCATTGATCAAACGCGGCATTACCTCGCTGCCCTGCATCGGAGACGGCCGCCAATCCGGAACATCCGCCTCGCCCTCGATCGTCAATGCTTCGCCCGAAGCCGCCGTCGGCGGCGGGCTTGCTCTGCTCAAGACCGGCGATCGCGTGCGCATCGACCTCAATAAGGGTAGCGCGAATATGTTCGTCGATGAGGCCGAACTCGCGCAGCGTCGTGTCGCGCTGGAGGAACAGGGCGGATTCAAGTACCCGCCGAGCCAGACGCCATGGCAGGAAATCCAACGCGGCATGGTCGAGCAGCTCGCCGACGGGATGGTTCTTAAGCCCGCCGTGAAATACCACCGCGTGGCGCAAACAAGCGTGCCGCGCGACAATCACTAACTCGCAGTCGTCACGCAATGGCATGCCATCCATGCGAGCGGCGAGGCGGTTCAAGCAGCATTGAATGAACCAAATCCCCTGAATGCGGTTTAGCGGGGTGCGGTACGGCACGGAGATACCGACCATGGCTTTACGTCTGCAAGGCAAGCTCGCGCTCGTCACCGCCGCGGGACAAGGGATCGGACGCGCCATCGCCGAGGCGTTTGCAGCCGAGGGAGCACGCGTGATCGCCACCGACGTGGACGACAAGAAACTCGAAGGCGTCAAAAGCCTAAAACGCCACAAGCTCGACGTGCGCTCCAGCGCGGCGGTCGAGTCCCTCGCTAACGAGATTGCAACCGAACTCGGTGCGCTCGACGTGCTCGTGAACTGCGCCGGATATGTGCATCATGGCAGCGTGCTCGACTGCTCCGAGCAGGACTGGGACTTCTCGTTCGATCTCAACGTTAAATCGATGCACCGAACGATCAAGGCGTTCATTCCGGGCATGCTGCGAAAGAGGGCGGGCTCGATCATCAACATCTCATCCGCTGTGTCGTCGATCCGCGGGGTCCCGGACCGATATGCCTATGGTGCTACAAAAGCCGCGGTCATCGGTCTCACCAAGGCGGTTGCCGCCGATTTCATTCGGCAGGGCATCCGAGCCAATGCGGTCTGTCCCGGCACCATCGAATCTCCTTCGCTGGAGCAGCGGATCAAAGACCGTTCGCAAGCAACCGGCAAATCCATTGCCGAGGTGGAAAAGGCGTTCATCGAACGCCAGCCCATGGGTCGGCTGGGCCGTCCCGAAGAGGTCGCCGCGCTCGCGGCTTTCCTCGCCTCCGACGAAGCGAGTTACATCACTGGGCAAGCGCATCTGGTCGACGGCGGGATGGCGCTTTAGGCGCCGCGGGGCCATATAGTTCGGCAGATCCACGATTGTTCGGGGTCGATCAGTTTATTAAGCGACGGGAGAGTGCCTATGACACGGGCAAGGCCGCGGATGTGCCATTTTTTTGTTCGGAACGGGCATTGAATCAATGAGTTACTGCATAGTCCGACTCGCGGTATCCATGCCCGGCGCGTGATCGTTCCTGAATTTGCACGTGCCGAGCTGCACTCCTCCCACTCACTGCAGGACTGCCACACTCGCGATGTCAAAATCCATTCCGCCGCTCCCCGCCCCGCTTAGCCGATTTGCCATCCTCCTCGACGTGGACGGAACGATTCTCGACCTCGCCCCTACCCCGCGCGAGGTGTTCGTGTCGCATGCGCTGCGCGATACGCTGGCGCGACTGTGGGAGCGAACCGAAGGGGGAATTGCTTTTGTCAGCGGTCGACCCGTAAGCGAGCTCGATCTGATCTTTTCCCCGCTGCAACTGCCGGCGATCGGCGGCCACGGTGCGGAGCTTCGCACGATTGCCGGCGCGGCACCGGAAGCACCGCGGCTGCGCCCGCTTGATCCCGGGCTGAAGCGCCAGTTTGCCGCGATCGCGGAGGCCGGCCCAGGCATCATCCTCGAGGACAAGGGCTACTCGCTCGCGCTGCATTACCGTTTGGCGCCCGACAAGGAGCCGCTGGTGCGCGCGGCCGCCGCCAAGATTTGCGCCGACGTGAAGGATGGCTCGATCGAGCTCCTGCCAGGGAAGCTCGTGCTCGAAATCAAGCAGGCCGGGGTGAGCAAGGCGACCGCGGTCCGCGAATTGATGACCTACCCGCCGTTCTCCGATCGACGTCCCATCTTCATCGGCGACGACGTAACGGATCTCGGCGTGTTCGACGTTCTGCCCGATTTCGACGGCATCGGCATTTCGGTCGGCCGAGACGTCCCTGGCATCGCCGCTTGCGTCGACGAGCCGGCGGATGTTCGCCGCTGGCTCGAGCAGATCTCTCGCAACGACGCATTCGCGACGCCATGACCGATTATGGGCTTGATCTTGCCGTCATCGGCAACGGGCGCACGGCCGCGCTCGTGGATCCCACGGCACGGCTGGTGTGGTGGTGTTACCCGCGATTCGACGGCGATCCCATCTTCTCCCGCCTCCTTTCCGGCGATGAGGAGAAAGGATTCGCCGACGTCGTGCTCGACAATATTGCCGATTTCCAGTCGGAATATCTTCGCAACACCGCCGTCGTATCGACCGTTCTTACCGATCGCCAAGGCGGCGCTGTCCGCATCACGGACTTTGCGCCTCGCTTTCGCCAATTCGGCCGCGTTTTTCGCCCACCGCAGCTCATCCGGATGATCGAGCCGGTGGCGGGACTGCCACGGGTCACCATTCGTTTTCGCCCCACCCACGACTATGGCCACGCGTTCATCCAGCGCTCCGTCGGCAGCAATCATATCCGCTACACCCACGAAGGCTGCGTCATCCGCCTCACCACCGACGCACCGTTGTCCTACATCGAGAGCGAAGCCCCGTTCGTCGTGACGCGGCCTCTGCATCTCGTGTTCGGCGTCGACGAACGCTTTCAGGACGATCTCGAAACGACCTGCCGTGAATTCTGCGACCGGACCATCGATTATTGGATGGATTGGTCCCGCGGTCTGTCCATTTCCTATGACTGGCAGGACGAAATTATCCGCGCCGCGATCACGCTCAAGCTGAGCAACTTCGAGGAGACGGGAGGCATCATCGCGGCGCATACGACCTCCGTTCCCGAAGCTCCGGGCACGGGCCGTACTTGGGACTATCGCTATTGCTGGTTGCGCGACGCCTATTTCGTTGTGAAGGCTCTCAATCGCATCGGCGCCACGCAGACGATGGAGGATTTCATCTCGTTTACCTTGGGCATCGCGTCCAATCCCGACGAACCGCTGCGGCCGGTCTACAGCGTGGTCCCGATCGAGCCGATGGACGAAAAGACGGCGCCGGCGCTCAAGGGTTACCGGGGCGACGGGCCGGTGCGCATCGGCAATGCCGCCGCCGGGCAAGTTCAAAACGATACCTACGGCAGCATCATTCTCGCGGCGATGCCGATGTTCTATGATCGCCGTCTGCCGCGGCTGGGCGACGAAGGTCTGTTTCGGCTGCTGGAAACGCTCGGCGGCAAAGCCGGAGAACTCGCCTTGGAGGCCGATAACGGCATTTGGGAATATCGCGGACGGCAACGCATCCATACCCACTCGACCGCGATGTGTTGGGCCGGCTGTCACCGCCTCGCCGCTATCGCCGGCCGACTGGGCCTGCCGGACCGCGAAGCGCATTGGAATGCCGTTGCCGAGCCGGTGCATCAAGCTCTCCTGCAAGGAGCCTGGAACGACAAGCGGCAGGCTTTCACCGCCGCCTTCGGCTCGGATGATCTCGATGCAAGCGTTCTGTTGCTGCCGGACCTCGGCGTGATCGAGGCCGACGATCCGCGCTTCGTTAGTACCGTCAAGGCGATGGAGCGCGAACTTTTGCGTGAAAAGCACGTTATGCGTTATGCTTCGGCGGACGACTTCGGCCTGCCGGCTACCGCTTTCCTGATTTGCCGGTTTTGGCTCGTCGACGCCTGGTGGTCGCTTGGTCGTCGCGAGGAGGCGCGTGATCTGTTCGTTGACGCGTTGGCATATCGCAATCGCTATGGCTTGCTATCGGAAGATATCGATCCGCAAACCGGGACTTTGTGGGGGAATTTTCCGCAGACCTATTCCATGGCCGGCCTGATCTTGACCGCGATGCGACTGTCGCGCAGCTGGGAGGATCGGTATTGGCGCGGCTGATAGTCGTTTCCAACCGGGTGGCGCTCCCGAGCCGCGATACAAATCAGGCTGGCGGGCTCGCGGTTGCGGTGCGCTCACTGCTCAAGCGCCACGGCGGCCTCTGGTTCGGCTGGAGCGGGACCGTTTCACCCGAGGGAGACGTCACCACCAGGACCCTTCAACGCGGTGACATGACCTACGTTGTCACCGACCTCGGCGAAGCCGACTATCAGGAATATTACAACGGCTTCGCCAATCGGGTATTGTGGCCGATCCTGCATTATCGCGTCGATCTCGCGGAATTTTCCCGCCGCGATCTCAGCGGCTATCGACGCGTCAATGCCCACTTTGCCAACGAGTTGACCAGTTTGCTGCAACCCGACGACATCGTCTGGGTGCACGACTATCATCTCATTCCGCTTGCGAAAATGCTGCGCGACCGCGGGCACACCAACCGTATTGGATTTTTTTTGCACGTGCCGTTCCCGCCGCCGGAAATCCTCACCGCGCTGCCCAATCACGAATGGTTGATCCCTCAATTGAGCGCATATGATCTGGTCGGGTTCCAGACCCAGAACGACGCTGGGAATTTCGCTCGCTATCTCGAAAACGAATGCCGACTGCAGAAACGCGGCGAATTCACCTATCAAACGCCTGAACGGGTCGTCCGCGTCGGCGTCTTTCCCATCGGCATCGAGACCAGCGAATTCGTGCGCTTGGCGCGGCAATCGGTGCGCTCTCGGTTGGTGCAGGGCGTGCTGGAGAGCCTCGCCGGACGCGCCATGATGATCGGGGTCGATCGGCTCGATTATTCGAAGGGCCTCGCCCAGCGCATGGATGCGTTCGAGCGTTTCCTCGCGGTCTATCCGGATTGGCGCGGAAAGGTGACGTATCTGCAGATCACTCCGAAGAGCCGCTCCGAGATCCAGGAATATGCCGAGATGGAGCGCACGATCAGCGAGGCGGCCGGGCGGATCAACGGGGCCTACGGCGAGATCGCGTGGACGCCGATCCGCTATGTCAATCGCGCCTACAGCCGCAACGTCCTGGCAGGCCTTTTTCGTTCCGCGCGCGCCGGGCTCGTCACACCGCTGCGCGACGGCATGAATCTCGTGGCCAAGGAATATATCGCTGCGCAGGATCCCGAGGACCCCGGCGTCCTCATCTTGTCGCGCTTTGCCGGCGCGGCGGCCGAATGTCAGGCTGCGCTGCTCGTCAATCCCTACGATCCGGAGACGGTCGCGACGTCGATTGCGCACGCGCTCTCGATGCCGCTCGAGGAGCGCCGCGCGCGGCATCAGGTGCTATTCCAGGTGATCTCAGAACACGACCTCAATTCGTGGGGGGAACTTTTCCTGGCCGCGCTGGGTAGGAGCGGGACTGCACCGCCGTTACACGAGCAGGTCGATCTCGGCCCGGCGATCCCCGCAGGCCTCGTCTAGGGCGTCGTTCCCCTCGCCCGCAGTTCACCGCCTCGCCCTAAGCCGTTGCCGAAGCCTCCTCGGGGACGCGCCGAGGTATGCCTTCCTCCAATTCTTCGAGCCGCGTGAGATTGAACGCGCTGTTGATGAGCGCGACATGGGTGAATGCTTGCGGAAAATTGCCAACGAGCCGGCGCGTGCGCGGATCATACTCCTCGCTCAGCAGTCCAACGTCATTTCGTAGTTCGAGCAGCCGCGCGAATAGCCTGCGGGCGTCCTGCCACCGGTTTTGCAATACGTAGGCATCAACCAACCAGAAGCTGCACGCCAGAAAGGCACCCTCCCCCGCCGGTAATCCATCAGGGGCGGCCGCGGTGTCGTAGCGCTTGAGGAGACCATCGACCAGCAGCCGGCGCTCGACGGCCTGCAGGGTCCCGCGCACCCTCGCATCTTCAGGCGGCAAGAAACCGACAAGCGGCATCAGCAGCAGGCTGGCATCGAGCTGCTTCGACCCGTAGCTCTGCACGAAGCTCCCCAGCCCGCGATCGTAGCCGCGAGCGCAGACATCGGCATGGATCGCGGCGGCTATCTCACGCCAGCGATCGAGCGGCCCTTCCAGTCCGAACTGCTCCGCAGTCTTGATCGCACGATCGAAGGCGACCCATGCCATGACCTTGGAATGCGTGAAATGCTGAGGATCACCGCGCATCTCCCAGATTCCTGCATCCGGCTCGGTCCAGACGCGCTCGAGGTGAGATAAAAGCTCGAGCTGCAGGCCCCAGCCGGATACGCTTGCCGCCAGTCCTTTGCATCGCGCTTGGTACAGCGCATCCATCACCTCGCCGAAAACATCGAGCTGCAGCTGACTGCAGGCGGCATTGCCGATACGCACCGGCCTGGAATCTTCGTATCCGGGCAGCCACGGCACCTCCAATTCGGTGAGCCTTCGCTCGCCGGCAATTCCGTACATGATCTGGACCTGCTGCGGACTGCCCGCGACCGCGCGGACCAGCCATTCACGCCAGAAGCGCGCCTCGTCGTAGAAACCCGCATCCATCAGCGCGAGCAGGGTGAGTGTAGCGTCGCGCAACCAGCAAAAACGGTAGTCCCAGTTCCTCACCCCGCCCAACGATTCCGGCAGCGAAGTCGTAGGCGCCGCCACGAGGCCTCCCGTAGGCCAATATGTGAGAGCCTTGAGCGTGATCAGCGAGCGGACGATAGCGTCGGAGCAGTGTGCAGGCGGGCGGCACTTTCTCGACCACTCCTTCCAAAAGCTCTCCGTCGTCGCGAGTGCGGACGGCACATCGAGAGGTTCCGGAGGCGCGTCATGCGAAGGCGCATAGGTGAGGACGAAAGGCACCGTCTGTCCCGCGGCGACCGTGAATTCGCCCACGGTCGTCAGGTTCTGACCGACGAGATGAACCGGAGTGCGCAGCACGACCATGTCGGGACCGGCGATCGCCCGCAGCCCGCCGTCCTCGAGCCGGGTAACCCAGGGAACGATTGCACCGTAGCCGAATCGCAGCACGAGCTCGGTGCACATGGTCACTTGGCCCCGCTCGCCGACCACGAGACGGACCACGCTCGAACGCGTTCCGCCCAGCGGCATAAAATCGACCAGCGTGACGGCGCCGTCGCTGCATTCGAAGCGAGTTTCCAGAATCAACGTGTTCGGCCGATAACGACGGCTAATGACAGCCCCGCCGCCCCGCGGCGCAATCTGCCAATGTCCGTGCTCATTGGAGCCGAGCAGCGCCGCGAAGCAGGCGTCGGAATCGAAGCGAGGCCAGCACAGCCAATCGAGCGAGCCATTGCGCGCCACCAGCGCGGCGGCCTCGCAATCGCCGATCAAGGCGTAATCTTCGATACGAGACGGCATGAAGAGCTATGTCCTGAAATCAATGATCACTTTGAAGTCGCCCTTGCGATGCTCGAGCGCCTCGCGCCAGCGTTCGAGCGGGGCGGTACGCGTGATCAGCCGCCCAAGCCATCGCTTGTCGGCGCGCGCGAGCGCGTCCGCCGCCATCTCGTAGTGTCCGCGGTTGGCATTGACGGTGCCGAACACGACGTTGTTGTCGAGCACCGTCGTGCGGTTGAAATCACCGATATCGAACTCGACTATCTTCCCGGGCTCGGTGACCCCGGTCAGGCAAACGATTCCCGCCGCAGCCGTCGATCGAAGACATGCGGCGATGACGGCCGGGGCTCCGGTGCATTCCATGAGGATATCGGGCGCAAGCCGCTCGAGCGCGTCCTGGTCGCTGTGATAGGTCCCGCCCAGATCGCGCACGATTGCCTCTTTCGGCCCGCCCTTGTTGTGATCGAGCACATGCACGTCGAGGCCGCGCTGCATCCCCATCAGGGCCGCGAGCAGGCCGATGGGACCTGCGCCGGTGACCAGCAACACCTTCGGTTTCCAGATGTGCGCCCTATGCCCGATGCGCTCGGTGTGGTCCCAGGCCTTGGCGAGAATGCTGGCAGGCTCCAATAGGACGCCCAGAATCCCCAAGGCCGGATCCATCTTGATCGCGAATTCCGGCTCGATGCGAAAGCGTTCCGCGCCATAGCCATGGCGCTCCTTGATTCCCCGCTCGGTGTAACGCCCGTTGCGGCACATGTCCCACTCGCCGCCGGCGCAAGCGATGCACGGCTCCGGATCGGGCCGACGCACGATGCCGACAACGAGATCGCCAGGAACGAGGCCGCATCCTTCCGGTGCGGACTCCACCGCGCCCAGCGATTCGTGCCCAAGAATGAGGCGCCGCTCACCGGGAGGCGCAAAGCCGTAACGACGGTTCAAAATTTCGCGATCGGTCCCGCACACCCCGAGCGCCCACGTGCGCACCAAAATGGGGCCCTCCGACTCCGCCGGTTCGGGGACTTCCTCGAGCCTCGCCGAGCAGGCGGTGCCGGGCGAAACGGTAATTGCGCGCATCGCTGCCCTCGGATTGCCTTGATTTGGATCGCCGCGGCGGCCGCAATGAGTTTTTCGGCGCTTGTTCCGGAGCACCAGGCTCCCGAGCGCAGTTCACAACACAGTTGTTTACGCCGGATGACGAAAAATGTTCCGCCGGGCGGAAACGAAAATCGGGCCGCCGGCGTTATCGTTTTTGGTGGGCAAGGGAGGCACATTATGGACGCCATCGGACGTCGGCGATGGGCAATCCCTGAAGGCTACATTCCTTCGGAAAGCTCCTATTCCGATCGCGCGCTTGTCTCCCACGAGACCGCGTGCATCCTTAACGCCGCAGACCGTGATGCGCACGTAGCCCTCACTATTTTTTTCGCCGACCGCGACCCGGTCGGCCCGTACCGCGTCACCGTCGCGGCGCGGCAGACTTTGCACTTGCGCTTCAACGATCTCGACAACCCGCAACCGATTCCGCGCGACACTGACTATGCCTCGGTATTCGAATCCGACGTTCCCATCATCGTCCAACACACGCGGCTCGACTCCCGACGTGCCGAGGTCGCGCTTTTGTCCACGGTTGCCTATTCGGAAGTTTGATCGCGAATCGCCCCGCTGATTTTCCGCCATGCGGCAGATGGAGGTATGGAACTTTTGGCACGACGACACGTTGCGCTCGGAACGGGTCCTGAGGAGAGGAAAATATGAAAATCGCGCAAATCGCGCCGCTCATGGAGAGCGTGCCGCCGCGGCTTTATGGCGGCAGCGAGCGAATCGTCTCGTATCTCACGGATGAGCTGGTCCGACTGGGCCATGACGTGACGCTTTTTGCGAGCGGAGACTCGGTCTCTAGCGCCCACTTGGTGCCTTGCGTACCGATCGCGCTGCGTCTGGACGCCAATGTTCTAGATCCGATCCCCTATTACATGCTGATGCTCGACCGGGTGCGTGAATACGCGGAAGACTTCGACATTTTACACTTTCACATCGATCAATTTCATTTCCCGTTGTTTCGGCCGATAGCCCAGCGGACCGTGACTACCCTTCACGGCCGACAAGACCTTCACGATCTCAAGCCGCTCTATGTCGGCTTCAGCGACATGCCGCTGGTGTCGATCTCCAACGCGCAGCGCAAGCCGATTCCGAACGCGAACTTTGTCGGCACCGTCTATCACGGGATTCCCAGCCTCAGGCCCACTTATCAGCCTGCCGGCGACTATCTCGCATTCCTCGGACGCATCTCGCCGGAGAAGCGGCCGGATCGGGCCATTCGGATCGCGCGGTCTCTGGACATCCCGCTCAGGATCGCCGCGAAGGTTGATAAGGTCGACGAAGTCTATTTCCGCGAGAAGATCGAGCCACTGCTCGACCAGCCGGGTGTAAAATTCATCGGAGAGATCGACGAGCGGGCCAAGAGCGAGTTCTTGGGCAACGCACGGGCGCTGCTATTCCCCGTCGACTGGCCGGAGCCGTTCGGATTGTCCATGATCGAGGCCATGGCCTGCGGCACGCCGGTGCTTGCTTTCCGCTGCGGCTCCGTGCCGGAGATCGTCGATCCGGGCGTGACAGGCTTGATCGTCGACAGCACGGACGAGGCGATCAGCATGCTCCCCCAGGTGCTCGCGCTCGATCGACGAACGGTCCGGCAACGGTTCGATCAGCGCTTTTCCGTCGCGCGGATGGCCAAGGACTATCTGCACGTGTATCGTTCGCTGCTCAGACGGCGCTCGCTCCCCGAGCGCGAAGCCGCCTTGGCGAGGCTGCAGCCGGAGCTGGAAAAGGGAATGAACTGACAGGGGTTTCATGGCGATCGAGAGCGTCGCGCTCCCGAAACAGCCGCAGGATTTAATTCCCGAGGCACGATTCTACATTCCGGCGACCGGCCCTGCCACGCGGCCGCGGCGCACGCTCAAGTATGGCGATACCTTCATCGTCGTCGATAGCCATGGCGATATCGGCGCCTCGGCCGGCGGCACCGATGGACTCTTTCATTGCGACACGCGGTTTCTGTCCCATCTCGAGCTGTTGCTCAACGGCTTGCAGCCTTTGTTGCTCGGCTCGAACGTGCGCGACGATAATAGTCAGCTCACCGTCGATCTGACCAACCCGGACATTTATTACGACCAGCATCTTGTCCTGCCGAAGGACACCGTGCACGTCGTGCGCACGATTTTTCTCTGGCGCGACACCGCCTACCATCGGTTTGCGATCCGCAACTACGGCGACCAAGCGGTCGATCTGCGACTGACCATGTTGTTCGACAGCGACTTCGCCGACTTGTTCGAGGTGCGCGGCCTGCATCGAACAAAGCACGGTGCCGTCGACTACGCCTTCGACGCAGCCAAAGCCGTGCTGACCTATCACGGCTTCGACGCGCGGAAACGACAAACCGCGTTAGATTTCGATCCGCGGCCGACCGAGCTGACGGCGACGAGCGCCGCTTATGTCATCCATCTCGCGCCGAAGGCGGTGAAAGTCCTGTTCTTGACCGTCGGCTGCGGCAGTCCCGCACCGCCGAAGCCAGCGCCGTTCCTGCGCGGACTGCGAGCGGCTCACGGCGAGCTGCGGCGCAGATCGCAGAATGCCAGCACGGTCATCAGCTCAAACGACATTTTCAACGAGGTCCTGTGCCGATCGATGGCCGATCTGTACATGCTGATGACCGACACGCCGCAAGGACCTTATCCCTACGCCGGCATTCCCTGGTACTCGACCACGTTCGGGCGCGACGGGCTGATCACCGCCCTGCAGATGCTTTGGCTCGATCCGCGCGTCGCGCAGGGCGTGCTCCGGCGGCTCGCTGCCTTTCAGGCCAAGACCTACGACGATGCCTCCGACGCGCAGCCGGGAAAAATCCTGCACGAGATGCGCGAAGGCGAGATGGCGGCGTTGGGCGAAGTGCCCTTCGGTCTTTACTACGGCAGCGTCGATGCCACGCCGCTGTTCGTGATGCTGGCGGGGCTGTGCGCCGAGCGCACCGGAGACGACGCCATGATCGTCGAGCTGTGGCCGGCGATCGAGGCCGCACTCTCCTGGATCGACGGGCCTGGCGATCGCGATGGCGATGGCTTTGTCGAATACTATCGCGCCACCGAGCGGGGACTCGCCAATCAAGGCTGGAAGGACTCCGAGGACGCGATTTTTCATGCCGACGGCCGGTTGGCAGAGGGGCCCATCGCGCTGGCGGAGGTGCAAGGCTACGTCTATGGCGCCAAGCACGCCCTCGCACGCTGCGCCGAGCGGCTGGGGTGGACGGAACGCGCGCTGCGCCTCAAGGCCGAAGCCGATCAGCTGGCCGAACGATTCGACGAAAGCTTCTGGTGTCCGAAGTTAGGCACCTACGCGCTGGCGCTCGACGGCAACAAGGAGCCCTGCCGGGTGCGCAGCTCCAACGCCGGCCAGGTTCTGTTCACCGGCATCGCCAAGCCCGACCGCGCGATCGAGGTGGCCCAGGGCCTCCTACGCCCGCAATTCTTTTCCGGATGGGGCATTCGCACGATCGCCAACAGCGAAGCGCGCTATAACCCGATGTCCTATCACAATGGCTCGATCTGGCCGCACGACAACGCGCTGATCGCGCTGGGCTTGGCCCGCTACGATCTGAAGCGGCCGCTCGAGCGCGTGTTCAAGGGCCTATTCGATGCGGCGTGCTATTTCGAGATGCAACGATTGCCCGAGTTGTTCTGCGGTTTCCAGCGCAGCCGCGGGCGCGGCCCCACCCTTTATCCCGTCGCGTGCTCGCCGCAGGCATGGGCCAGCGCCACTCCCTTCACCCTGATCGAGGCCTCGCTTGGGCTGCAGTTCGATCCCGTCGCAAACCAAATCCGCCTGCGCAACCCCCGCTTACCGCCGTTCTTGGACGAGCTGGTGCTGCGCAATCTGCAACTCAAGCAATCCAGCGTCGACCTCAAGGTGCGCCGTCACGCCAACGAAGTCTCGGTGGAAGTTCTCGAGCGGCGCGGAGGGGTTCAGGTCGCGGTGGTGTTCGGCAAAACTTCGGATCCCGCCGAACGCCGCATGGACGAGGTTTGATCCCGCGCATGGGCGACTTGATTGCGGCTGCGATCGTATGCGACGGTCGCCGACCATCGACGGCTGCGAGGACGTTCATGTGTCGAAACATCCGCACGCTCTATAACTTCAAGCCGCCCGCCACGGACGAGGAGATCCGCGCCTCCGCCCTGCAATTCGTCCGCAAATTGAGCGGCTTCGCGCGCCCCTCCAAAGCGAACCAACCAGCATTCGACCGCGCGGTGGGTGAGGTGGCGCAGGCGGCACGCGCGTTGCTCGATTCCCTCGTAACGGAGGCTCCGCCCCGCGACCGCGAAGTCGAAGCTGCAAAGGCGCGCGCGAGGGCGGCAAACCGCTTCGGCTCCTCACACGCCCCACGCGGCGCTTAGCCGCCGCTGAAACCTAGTCGGGCCGCGAAGCCACGGAGCATATCCAGGCGGCCAAGGCATCCATCATCTCGCGCCTGATATCGGCCTCGGTGCGGCCGGCACGCGCCGGCACGCGGAACGAATGGTCGGCCTGTTCGAACAGCTGCAACGATGCGTGCGCGCCAAGCCGCTCGATCAGCCGCTGCAGCAGGCCCAGATCCGCTAATCCGTCACGCGTGCCCTGCAGAAACAGCATCGGTACCTCGATCGCGAAGAGGTGCGCGGCGCGCTCGTCCGAGGGCCGCCCTGCCGGATGCAGCGGAAAGCCGAGAAAGGCGAGCCCGCGGACGCCGGGCAGCGCGGAGGCCGCTTGCGCCTGCGACGTCATGCGGCCGCCGAAGGATTTGCCGCCGGCGACGAGAGGAACCGCGGGCATAAGCTCGGCGGCTTTCGCCACCGCAGCCCGGACGGTCGCCTGTGCCAGCTTGGGCGGGTCGGGCCGTTTGCCGCCCTGCTCCATGTAGGGAAACTGGTAGCGCAGCGTGGCGATGCGGCGCTGAGCGAGTTCCCTTGCCACAGCCTCCATGAAGGGATGGAACATTCCGGCCCCCGCGCCGTGCGCGAGCACGTAGCAGGCGCGCGCCTGCGCCGGCGCCAGCAACAGGGCGGAGACGGCATGGGCGTCATCAACCCGTAACATCAACGATTCCGCATCTGAACGGTTCATCGCCCGGCCTGATCTGCCCGTCTGTGGAAAGCGGAACGAGTTTCGCCTACATTTCCTGGGATGAACAAGACGCGCCACGCTCATGCCGATGCGGCTGTTCCTGGCCGCAGGACGGCGCAATGAGTGCAAAAGAGTTCGAGATCCTTCGGCAACATATGCTGGCAGAGATTTCCGCCGGCGTGGTGCACGTGAGCGACGTCCTCGGCAAGAGCGCCCTGGACGAGCGCGTGATGGCGGTGATGGGCAGCGTGCCGCGGCACGAATTCGTGCCGGTCGAGCTTCAACCTTATGCCTACGCCAACATTCCTCTTCCCATCGGCTTTGAGAAGACGATCTCTCAGCCGTTCATCGTTGCGCTGATGACCGATCTGCTCGACATCAGCGCCAATGATGCCGTGCTCGAGATCGGCACCGGCCTCGGTTACCAGGCTGCAATCCTCTCGCGGCTCGCCCGCAAAGTGTACAGTATCGAAATCATCGAGGAGCTTGCCGGCCAGGCAAAGCAGCGGCTGCGCCGCCAGGGCTGCAGCAACATTGAGGTCAAGGTCGCCAATGGTTATCATGGCTGGTCTGAGCACGCGCCGTTCGACAAGGTGATCGTAACGGCGGCTCCGGACCTCATTCCGCCGCCGTTGCTGCATCAGCTCAAAGCAGGCGGGAAGATGGTGATTCCCGCCGGCTTGCCCGACGCGCAGCAGTTGGTCCTCGTCGAAAAAAACAGCGACGGGAGAGTGACGACGAGGGAGATTCTGCAAGTGCGGTTCTCGCAACTCGAAGAGACCGAACCGGGCATCACGTCCAACTAACGGGGGGCAGAACACCGCCATGGCGCTCGAATTCACCGTCGGAATAAACATCGCCGGCAAGCACGAGAGCGTGACGGTGGCGGCGGAGGACGCACTGATTGCCGCCCTAAAGGTAAAATGTGAGCGGCCGGATGCGCTGATCAACTATGTGCGCCGGCGCAACAAGCGCGGCGATTTGCGCCATCCGCACGAATCAATTTCCCACAAGTGACCTGATGATCGAATGCATCAGTGCCGTGACGCTGGCCACCCACGACATGGCGCGCGCCGTCCGTTTCTATCGCATGCTGGGATTCGAGGTGATTTACGGCGGCGACAGCGCCGCCTTCACCAGCTTTCGCGCCGGCACGGGCTATCTCAATCTGATCGCGCAGCCCGCCGAGCGAAACTGGTCCTGGTGGGGGCGTGTCATCTTCTATCATTCCGACGTCGACTCGCTTCATGCGGAGGTGATCGCGGCCGGTTACCGCCCGGACACGGCGCCGCGCGATGCGGAATGGGGCGAGCGCTTCTTTCACGTGACCGACCCGGACGGCCACGAGCTCAGCTTTGCCAAGCCCCTGCGGTGAGTGAAAGGCGCCGATGACGAACGTCGAGCAAAAGGCGCCGCCCGTCGAGCTGATCTTTCGCTCCGTCGGCAAGCCCATCGTCCGTCACGAGGACCAGCGGCTCACCACCGGCCGCGGCCGCTTCACCGATGACTTCAGCGCGGCCGGCCAAGCCTATGCGGTGATGTTGCGGTCGCCGCATCCGCACGCGCGCATCCTCGGCATCCATGCCGCGCGCGCCAAGACGATGCCGGGCGTGCTCGGCGTCTTCACCGGCGCCGACTGCCTCGCCGACGGACTTGGACCGATCTCGCACGATCCGCTGCCCCGGACAAAATACGACATGAAATTGCATGCCGCGGGCGGCGGCACGGTCTTCATCGGCCCGCACATGCTGTTGCCTGCCGACAAGGTGCGCCATGTGGGCGAGGCCGTGGTCATGATCGTGGCAGAGACGGTACCGCAGGCGCTCGACGCGGCGGAGGCCGTCAACATCGATTACGAGGCGCTGCCGGGGGTCTACCACTCGGAAGACGCCATGCGCCCGGGCGCGCCGGTGATCTGGAGCGAGGTCCCGGACAACGTCCTAATCGATACTTTCTTCGGCGACGCGAAGGCGACGGATCAGGCGTTCGCAGACGCCGCCCACGTGGTGGCGATGGATTTCCACATCGACCGCGTCACCGGCTTGCCGCTTGAGCCGCGCTCCGCGCTCGGTGAATACGATGCGGCGAGCGGGCGCTACACGCTTCATGCCGGCAGCGGCGCCGCGGTGCGGCAGAAGCGCGAGCTTGCCGCCATCCTCGGCATCGCGCCGGAACGCCTGCGCGTCCTGTCCTATGACGTGGGCGGCAATTTCGGCACGCGCAACCGCGTCTTCGTCGAGTTCGCGCTGGTGCTGTGGGCCGCGCAAAAGCTCGGGCGGCCGGTCAAGTTCACCGCGACGCGATCCGAGGCGTTCCTCACCGACTATCAGGGACGCGATCTCGTCACCAAGGTCGAGCTGGCGCTCGCCCGCGACGGCCGCTTTCTGGCGATGCGCGCGATCAATATCAGCAATGTGGGCGCCTACTGCGTGTCGCTTTCACCGCTGTCCAAGGGCGCGGGCCTGATCGTGGGGCCCTATGTCATCCCCCACGCTGCGCTGCGCGCGATGGCGGTCTTCACCAACACCATGCCGACGAATGCCTATCGCAGCTCCGGGCGGCCGGAGGTGACCTTCGCGATCGAGCGGCTGGTTGATACCGCCGCGGAACGACTCGGCATCGATGGCATCAAGCTACGGCGCAAGAACCTCATTCGCCCGGAAGCGATGCCTTATCGCAACGCGATCGGCATGACCTACGACAGCGGCCGCTACCACGAGAACCTGGACCGGGCGATGGACCTCGCCGACTGGAAAGGATTTAAGCAGCGCCGGCGCGAGGCCGCAAAGCGCGGCAAGCTGCTCGGGCGCTCCCTCGTCTACTACGTCGAATCCTCGATCGGCGCTCCCAACGAGCAGGCGCGGATCACGATGCGGCCGGATCGGCGCGTGGACGTCGTCATCGGCACGCAACCAAGTGGCCAAGGCCATGAAACGAGTTTCGCGCAGGTCGTGTCCGATCTTTTCCACGTGCCGGTCGAGAGCGTGAATATCATTCTCGGCGACACCGACGTGGTGAAGGTGGGCGGCGGCTCGCATTCGGGCCGCTCCATGCGCCATGCCGCGACGCTGTTCGCGAAGGCGCTTCCCGACTTGGTTGCGCGCGGCAAGAAAGTGGCCGCCGCCATTCTGCGATCGACGCCGGACAACATCGACTTCAGCGACGGCCGATTCAGCGCGCGCGAGACCAACCGCACTTTCGACTTTCTCGAGCTCGCCGAGGAAGCGGCCCGCCACGACCTTCCGCAAGAGCTCAAGGACGGCATCGCCGTGGTCACCGACCACGAGATGCACGATCCGGTTTTCCCCAACGGCTGCTGCATCTGCGAGGTCGAGGTCGACCCCGATACCGGCGATGTGCGGCTCACCCGCTACGCCTCGATCGACGATGTCGGCCGTTGCATCAACCCGTTGATCGTGCACGGGCAGACCCATGGGGCGATCGCGCAGGGCATCGGCCAAGCCTTGTGGGAGCAATGCTACGTCGATCGCGAAAGCGGTCAGCCGCTCGCCGGCTCACTCATGGACTACGGGGTGCCGCGCGCGGATACCACGCCGCCCTTCGCGACGGAAATTGCCGAGGTGCTCTCCCCGACCAATCCGCTCGGCATCAAGGCGGGCGGAGAAGGCGGCACCACCGGCGCGCTGGCCGTGGTCATCGGCGCGATCGTCGATGCGTTACACGATTACGGCGTGCGCGACATCAAGATGCCGGCCACGCCTTATAATGTCTGGAAGACGATCCAGGAGGCGAAGAACGGGACTAATAATAAAGATGTCGGTGCCTAATCTATACGCGGCGTCAATTTTTGACACGATAACGAGCGGGAGAGGGCAGTAGCGGGGATTCCTCCAATGCAGCCGCGTGGCCTCCCTACGGCGCGCGGATCGGAAAATCCTGCGGCGGCGTGCGGCCGGATCTGGCGTAGGAGAAATGCCACCATTCGTGGTCGTAATTTCCGAATCCCTGCTTGCGCATGGCCTCGACCAGCATGCGTCGCGACCGCCGCTGTTCGGCGGTGATGGCGCTGCTCGCCGTGTAGCTCATCGAATCGAAGCAGTCGAAGCTCGTGCCCATGTCGAGGCTATTGTCGGGGCTGCGCTGGGCGGCCGGCCCGGTGCAGGGTCCATAGGCGGCAGCCGGATCGAACGGCGCAGCCGATGCGGGCGGTGTCTTGATCAGCGTGAGGTCGATCGCGGCGCCGGTCGCATGCTGGGATCGCGCGCTGATATAGCCCCGCAACAGCGTATTCTTCGTCAGCCTCGGGAAGAATCGCTTGGTGGCCGCGCCCGAGCGGCCGTCACTCACCCATTCCACCATGGCGCGCACGGCGCGCATGGGCCGGTAGCAATCGTAGACCTTGAGCGAGAACCCCGCCGCGGCGAGCGCCGCCTGCACGCGCTTGAGCGCGGCCGCGACATCCTGACGGAGGATGCATTCCGCGGCCGCATAGCCGGGAAGCGGATGGCCGACGAAATTGTCGGATCCCGCGTAGCGCATGTCCTGCGCTATCGTCGGATCGATGTCGCGCAAATAAACGAAGCCGGAAGGCAAGGCGCGCTGCGCGGCCGCCGCTTGCGCCATCGCGAGAAGCATCATCGCGGCGGCGGGAGCGATCCACGCTCGTACCGCGGCCGCTCGAGCGCAGGCGAACTGCATCCAATCTCCTAGGAGGACGCCCCGCGGTCGAGTATATATCCAATCCTCAGTGCTCGGTCATGGGGCTATTCAAGACCCGATGAGACCTGCGGCGCGCGCGTGGAGAGAAATTTGAAGGGCCGAACTATTCTGTTGCTGGGATTGGCGAGCCTGGTTTTCGGATGCGAAGGTCGCCTCAGCTCGGATGAAGCAGGTCTGCTCGACGCCGTTGCCTTCGTCACGGGCGGGCAGCAGGAAGGCGCCCAGCCCCACGGTTCTGAGTCCCGTTGGCGGCGCACCGTCGACGGCAGCGAGGTTCGTTACGACTCGATCCGCGAAAATGCGGGCTTCGGCGAGGCAAACGACCCCCATCGCGACAGCCGTCATGTCAAAGTCAGCGTGAGCATCTCTTCGCCGCAGAAATGCGTGTTCAAAACGGTGACGATGACCGCCTATTCCAAGGGCACCAGCCAGCAAAGCTTCCAGGCTCCATCGAGCGAAACGACGACGTTTGACTTCAATAAGGTTCAACGTCTCGCCATCGAAGACGGCGATCGTCCGAGCGTCGTGGTCGAGGGCAAGGGCTGGCAATGCACGGACGGCAAGTGCCAGGACAAGACGACGATTGCAATTTCCGCGCCCCGAGCGGACGACCTGCCGCGCGTGATCGAGAGCAAGCGGCGCGCCATCGACTTCGTCAAGAAGGCCTGTCCGGGAGCGGCGCGCTAGCGCGTTCTCGATAGGCGCTGTGCGCAGCTCTAAGCGATCAGATAGATCGGGCTCGACCAGGCCTGGTGGCCGTCGCTCTGCGTCACGCGGACATAAACCGGCAGATCGGCACCGCCCGCAAACGTCGCCACGTGATCGACGGCGAGCCGCCGACTCTAGTCCTGCTGGGGCAGAAGCCGGCCTTATCGCTGGCTATAACGGCCACTTATGGGAAAATCCTCCTCATCACGGGATTGTTATGCTGCCTAGGTGACACAACTGATCCGCGTGGAACAAAACCAACAGTAGTCTGTTATTTAGCAAATCTCGTTACAAGGTGTCTGCTCGCGGGCAGCATTTCCGTCCCGCCGAGCGCTTCGGCAACCGCGCTGGGCGGTTTAGCCGCGGCGACGGGGGTGACGGCTCAGCCCGGTACAGATGCCGGAGGTTGGGGTTGGCTCCCATAGCTATAGCGCATGAGGCCCAGGCGCTCGACGCTGGCACGAGCGACATCGGCCGCCCGTGGGAACGCGAAATGGCCGTGCGCGTGATGACGGGCTATGTCGCCCATGAGCTCAACCACCCCTTGGGCACCATTATCAACCTCGCCAACATTCTG
>Ga0306926_10000529_pt1 | contig 35741 bp, 25 predicted proteins | sample flu12Cox44000178_FD_203759 | JGI IMG/M metagenome (GOLD analysis project Ga0306926, IMG submission 203759) | Lab enrichment of tropical soil microbial communities from Luquillo Experimental Forest, Puerto Rico - flux8day.12C.oxic.44.000.178 (v2)... | ecosystem: Environmental > Terrestrial >...
GGCGGTAAAGCGCCCGATGTTGGCTTCATCGAGCGGCGCATCCACCTCGTCGAGAATACAGAACGGACTCGGCTGATACAGGAAGATGCCCATCAGCAGCGACAGCGCGGTCAATGCTTTCTCGCCACCTGACAGCAGCAGAACGTTTTGCAGCTTCTTGCCTGGAGGAGAAGCCACCACATCGATGCCGCTCTCGGCTGCATTCTCCTGATCGGTGAGCCGCATGAACGCCTGCCCGCCCCCGAAGAGCTTGGTGAACGTCTGCGAGAAGTTCTCGTTGATGCGTGCGAACGCCTCGTCGAATTTCTGGCGCGAGATGGTATCGATCTCTTTAATTGTGTTGAGGGTGTTCTCGATCGATTGCAGCAGGTCCTGCCGTTGCGTCTCCAGGAACTCGTGTCGTTGTGCCGTCTCCTGGTACTCCTCCAGCGCCATCATATTCACTGGACCCATGTTCTCCAGGCGCGTCCGCATGTCTTTGTACAGCGCCTCTTCGTTGCCGAGTTCTTCGGCCGCAAGACGCGGTAAAGTCTCGTCGGCTAGCAGTTCTTCGCTTGGTTGGCTCAGCTCCTGGATGCACGTCTCGGCCATGTGCTGTGCATCGGACTGCAGACGGGCGTGCAACGCGGTCACCTCTCCCCGCCGGTCGCGCGCTGCATCGAGCTCGTGGCGCGCTGTCTTTAGCGTTTCGTCGAGCTCTGCGAGCCGTGCGCGAACTGCTTGCAGCTCTACCTGCAACTCGAGATCGCGCTGCTGCGCAGCATCACGCTCGGCTGTCCACTGGACTTCTTGCGCCGCCAGCCGCTCATTTTCCTTCTGACGCGCTTCCGCCTCGGCTGCAGCAGCCTCAATTTGGCCCTTCAGCCGCTCGACTCGAGATGCGACCTCGGCGCCGGCCGCCTCCAGCCGTTCCACCGTAGCCAGAGCGCCGCGCCGCCGTTCTTCCAGCGTCGCCAGCGCGGCTCGAGCGTCACTGGCCAACTGTGCTGCCGCGTCGCGACTCTGCCGCAACTCCTGCAGGCTGGTTTGCGCCGCCTGCATCTCGGCTTCGAGCTTCGCCTTCCGCTCCTCGTGCGCCTGCAACTCGGTGCGGTGCACGGCAATCGCCACCTCGCATCCGCCACATTCCGCAACCAGTCGCGACATTTCGCGCTCATAGGTGCCCAGCCGCTCGCGGACGCGTGCCATTTCGCCGTCGAGCTGCTGCAGCGTATGGCCTGACGTCATCGCCTGCCGCTCCGCGTCGCGCTTGTCGTCTTCCAGCCTCTGGAGCAGGGAAGTGAGCTCGCCGATCTCGCGTCCCAAGGCCGCGACCTGCGTCTGCTCGGCAGCCATCATCTGTTCCACGTCCGCGAGCTGACGCAACACCTCGCGCAGCTCACGCTTCAACGCCAGCGGACCCTCACTCCGCTGCTTGCCGCCGGTCACGGTCACATTGTGGAAACACTCGCCCGACTGCGACAGGAAGAACGCATCCGGGTTGTGCAGAGCCAGGTCGCGCCCGACCTCGGCATCGGGCACGATATAACCGTTGCCCAGCTTCGCCAAGATCACTTCGAGCGATTTGCCGAAGCCGTCTAGCACGCGGATGCAGTGCTTCAGCGGCACCACGCCTTCGCGCTGTCCGCCGTGATAGCCGACCTCTTCCGCGGCGAATGAAAACTTCGCCTGCGCATCCTCCGGATGAACCAGGAACGTCGCGCGCCCGTCGACGTCGCTGCGCAACAGGCGCAAGCCTTCGTCGGCGGCGTCCCACGACTTGACTACCACATAATTCAGTTCGTCGCGCAGGAAGTCATCCACCACGTGCTCGTACCGGTCGTCCACTTCCAGGAAATCAGCCAGCACGCCCGCCGGCGCGCGCGCACCGCTCATTGCGCCCGACTTGAAGAGCCGCCGCACCGATTCTGTCGAGTATCCGTGCTCGGTGATGACCGCTTCCAGCGTGCTTTTTTTTCCGATCAAACCGGCGTATTCCGCGCGTAGCGTGTCGAGATGCTGTTTCGCACTCGCTTCCTCCGCGCGCTTCTGGCTTAGCCGGCGGCGGTTTTCGTCGATCTGTGTGGCCAGCGCCTCCACCCGCTGTGAAGCCGACTCGAACTCCAAGCCGAGCTGGCCTCGCTGCCCGCCAAAGCTCTGTAATTGCTGGTGCGCTGTCTTTGTCTCTTGTTCCAGGCGCAGCGATTCGCGGTCCAGCGCCGCGATGCGTTCTTCGGCTTGTGTAATGCGATTGCGCACCTCCGAAGCCGTGCCCACGGCTTGCAGGATTCCGGCGCGCCGCTGTTCCTGTTGTCGCTCCACCTCCATCAGCACGTCCGACGTCAGGGTTGCTTCCTGCTGCCGCTGCTGCAACTCCTGCTGCGCCCGCGCAACCTCGGCGTTCGCCGAATCCAGAACGCCCCGGTTCGCCGCGAGTTCCTGCTGATGCCGTGCCAACTGGCCTTCAGCGCTCTCCAACTCTGCTTGCGCTCCCGCCGAGCGCGCACTCAACTCCGCACAACGCTCTTCGTTGGTGTGCCGCCGCGCGCCCGCACGGTCGATCTCCATAATGAGGTGACTCAGCGTCTCCCGGTTCTCATTCGCTTCGCGCTCGATGCCATATCCGCGCTGCGTGCGCTCGGCGTGCTCGGCCTCCATCGCCTTGACCGACTCCCCCTTGTGCTGCATCTCCTCGTTCAACTCGCCCAGCTGTTTTTCCAGTGCTGCCGTCTCCGCATCAATCTGCGCGAACTTGCTGGCCATCACCACGCGTAGCCGGGCCCGCATCTCGTCGCGCAGCCTGGCATAGCGCTCGGCCTTACTGGCTTGGCGCTTCAGCGAGTTCATTTGCCGCGTTACTTCGTCGAAGATGTCGTTGATGCGCGCCAGGTTCAGCTTCGACTCCTCCAGTCGAGCCTCCGCGAGCCGTTTGCGTGTCTTGAACTTGGTAATGCCGGCCGCCTCCTCGATAATGGCGCGCCGGTCGGTTGGCTTGCTGCTCAGGATCTGCCCAATGCGGCCCTGCTCGATAATCGCGTACGACTCCGGACCCAAGCCGGTACCCATGAAGATGTCCTGGATATCCCGCAACCGGCACAGCTTTCCGTTCAGCAGGTACTCGCTTTCGCCCGAGCGGAACAACCGCCGTGTAATCGCAATCTCACCCGCCTTGAACGTGCGCTGGAATTTCCTCCGCCGGATTTTCAGCACAACGTGCGGCGGCTTTATACTTTCCGGCGCTCCGCTTTCCGCTTGTGAGCCACTCGAACCTTGCACCGCGTCGGTTGCCTCCCCTTCATCTTGCCCGGGTCGAATCTCCTCGATGTATTTTTCCGCTTCCCTCGCCGCCGCCGAGCGCAAGTGGGACTCGTCCCAATCCGTCTCTGGCATATCATCCTGAATGTCGATCTCTGGCTCGCCCGTTTCGCCGTACACCTCCGGGTCGATCAGCGTCAGCGTCACTTCCGCCATGCCCAGTGGTTTGCGTTCGCGGGTGCCGGCAAAGATCACGTCCTGCATGTGGACGCCCCGCAGTGTGCGCGCCGACTGCTCGCCCAGTACCCATGAGATGGCATCCGACAGATTGGACTTGCCGCAGCCGTTCGGGCCGACGATTGCCGCCACGCCTTCACCGTGGAACTTCAACTCCGTCCGGTCACAGAAAGACTTGAATCCAAGAATTTGTAACTTCTTTAGTTTGAGCAACGTACACTCCTCTTCCGCAGGAACGCCCTAAGTCTCACCCAGCCTTCTCGTGCAGCACAAAGCCCTCCCTCGCAGATCCGCCGAGAGGGCCAGTGCAAATGTACTTTCGTTTCCAAGGCAGCGTCAACTTATAAAACTCAATATTTTGTGGGTATCTGGACAGAACCCCATTCCATAGCACCGCCAGTGCAGCGCAAACGGACAGTACAGCAGATAAGGCGCACAAATCGTTTGAGGAGGCGGGAGGTTTGCCGGATTCATACCGGACACAAGAACGGAGGAAGGCCACAAGAGCAGTCTTCAGTTTAGGAATTCGAACGGGCCGTTGCAAGCGGCATTTCGGCGCGGTAGCCGAGAGAGTAAACCTTCCGCCAGTGCATTAAACCTGCTGCTCGGGCGGCACTTAGTTGGGATGCCCATCCTGTTCGCCCGCTTTTGGCGATCAGGATGGTATTGGGATTTGAAGTCTATCGTGCGCCTGATAGCTGGCAGCGAATTGTTAGTTGCTACCTAACCACCCTCAGCTGGTTGGTCACCCCAAACACTCCCGGAATGCCGTTTACCGCCAGGGTTGCCAGGTTTTTGTCGCCTTCAGTGTTCACGAAACCGGCCAACGTGATGCGCTGGTTCTTCACAATGATGTGAATGCTCGGTGCGGCTGCCCAGAAATATCGTGAAAGCGAGCCCGTACGCGTGAGCGCGTGAAAGGCTTGTGCACGCACCTGCGTATCCAGCGGGGACGGCGGCAGCACCTGAATGTTGTTGATCACCTTCTCCACGCCTTCAATGCGTTTAACAGCGTTTTCCGCATCCGACTTCGTCACGGCGTGCTCGCCCGTCACGAACCCGCTCAGCGTTACGGTGCGCCCCTGCACACCAAATTCGAGGTCGTCGAAAAGCGAGTACCACGGCAGCATCAACAGCTCGTGCCGCACTTCCTTGGCAATCTTTGCTTCAATCGGATCAGAGGGGCTGAGTTGCAGCTTGTAGTCTGCCACAACCGGACCATTGCTCGAGATCAACTGTTGCGCCTGGACAGAAAATCCAAAGGCTAGAATCAACGTAACCAAAAGAATCTTGCGCATGCCTATCATCCTTCTCTGCAAAATTAGATGCTCGACAGCCCCGATTGTTAGGCCTTTTGTAGGCGCGCAACTATTCTTTACGGACCACCCAAGCAGCGCTTCCCACGTCACACCGCCGCTGTGATGCCTAAACTTGCGCCTCTATCCGCTGCATTAGACTTGCCTCGAGGACCGACATCAATCGCAAGGAGGCCTACCTCCGGTCGAGTCACTTCTTGAAGAAGCTGCGAAAGCCGGGCCGGTGGTATATCCTTGGCATCGCAACCATGCCGACCAAGAACCGCTCACGGGTTTGCCCAATTACTCCCTGGCACCTGTCTCCCATGGCCGCCGAAGCGCTGAACCTGCGTTTCGGTTCCGACTGGCCGGCCCTGGCGGGGTTCGCTCGTCGTTGGTCTGGCTACGGGCTGCCTCGTAGGATGGATGCTGGCAAGGAGCGATTAAAACCGCTTGCCTGAAGGCCGTCCTGGTCCCTCTCTGTGGGAGAAGGATTAGCACCCTTCCATTGGAGCGTTAACTTGAGTACTGAGATCTGATCACTGAGAACTAACAACACAGACACGCCCGGGCCCTTGGCCCGCCCGATTGTCGACAGGAGGTCATCATGCCGCTCACCAAAGTCAGGGCCTTCCTCGACGAACACCACATCAAGTATGTGGTCATCTCGCATTCGAAGGCTTACACCGCACAGGGAATTGCCGCCATTGCCCATATCCCGGGGCAGGAACTGGCCAAAACCGTGATCGTAAAACTTGACGGAGCACTGGCGATGGCTGTTCTCCCAGCGTCGTATCAGGTCGATCTGCTGGCTTTAAAGAAGGCAACCGGCGTGAAGGATGCCGCACTAGCCAGCGAGCGCGAATTCAAGCAGCATTTTCCCGATTGTGAAACCGGGGCAATGCCACCGTTTGGCAACCTTTACGGAATCTCCGTGTATGTCGATGAGACGCTGACTCGCGATAACGAGATAGCGTTCAACGCCGGCACGCACCTGGAGTTGATCCGCATGTCGTTCGTGGATTTTGCCGAACTGGTCAAGCCGTCGGTGATGAAATTTTCCACCCGCCACAACGGACCCTTCGACCGTGAACCTGCGTTGATGCTGTAGTCGATGGGCGGGCGGCCGACTATCTCGTATTTTGGGATTTGTGGGATTCCTTTGTCGCCAACTCGGCGGCCCCATTCGGTTCGCCTGCCTGTGGCGAACAGGATGGGACCAATCTGTTTTTACGGCGTCATCGTGAATGAGTGTCGAAGGACCTGCTGTCTTCGGCGAGAAGGGAGCGAAAACATTTCAGTGGTGACCTTTAGGCGTCGACTTCCGCCAACCTCCTCACCCGCTGCACATGTCCCCACACCCATCCCACGACGCATCCGAACACGAAGTTCGAGCTGGTCACCTCGCCGAAGTGAACCCAGCGCACGTAATCTGGGAACACGGGATTTGGAATCAGCAGGGGGGCCACACCGCTCAGCAGTGTAAACGTCAATCCGGTTGCCAGCGCTCCCGAGAAATGCGGCAGCCGGAACATCCGCAATAGAGCCAGGCAGACGAGAATGAATACAGGGCCGCGCAAAAAGAATTGCAGCGCGACAATCTTTTCAGCGCTGGGAACATGCTGCGTGGCATAGAAGTCCCGCACGTATGGGAAGATGATCGACCCAGCAAGGAAATACAAGAAGACATAAGTCGCCGAGCAGATGACAAACCGCACCACCCTCGATGCCAGGCCGCGATGCGGTAGTTCGCTGAACTCCGACTGGGGGACCGGAGCACGGCGAAAAATCACCAGCCATAGCACAGCCGCAACGGCGAAACTAGCCAGCGTCAGGGCGAAGATGCCCCGCCAATCGAGGCGGGCGTTCGGCAAAAAGATTACGCCCTCTATGATGTTTACCGTCTCTATGGCGGCCGGAATGAGAAACATCGCACGCGCCAGTGTCCAGCCTCGCCAATCGCTGCGCAGCGCCGCTGCGCCGAGCGCCAGCACTACCACAGCGTCAGAGAGCATCAGCCAGACCATAACACCTGGCATCTGTGGACTATGCGTAGAGATCACCATGCCTGTGATCATTTGCGCAACCAGTAACGCGACCCAGGCCAATACCAGTCGAACGATCATGCGAAGAGCCGTCATATGTGTCCTCCTTTCGAGGAGTGGGAAGGTTGCTTGGAACTGCCGGCCGGTAAATCCCTATAGTACTTAACGTACTATATCGTGTCGTACTGTCAGGAGGCAAGACAAATGGAACGGCCCTGGTACCGTCCCTGCAGGCCACGACCGGTGCCCACCAAAAACAAGAGCCCGCGTGCCGCAGGCTCTTTGAGTTTAGATTAGATTCGAAAGGACACTATCGATTATTGGCCGCCGCCGGCGCGGTGTCCTGCTGGGCAGTCATGCGGGCATTGCTCTTTTGGGCAATTGTTTTCTTAGCGTTATCGGCCAATTCCTTCGCCTTGGGTAGCAGATCCAGCGCCTTCTGCACCAGCGGATCGGTCTCCGTGTGGACCTTCAGGCCCTCCTGCTGACCAAACTCATTCACGAACAGCTCCGCCTTGATGTTTGACCGAACCCATTCATTGTTCTCCGCCAGGTCGGCCTCGGTGAACTGTATCTGCTGCGAATCAAGGAACTTTCGGAACTCCTCCATTACCGCGTCATCCACCTGGAAGCTCTGCGCTACCTTGTGGTTGATCACGTAATGCTTGGAGAAGTTGAAGAACGCGTATTTCTGTAGCAGCGTGTCTTGGAACTTATTGCCTTTTAAGGAAGGTATGACGATATCCGGATTGATGCCGCCGCCGCCGTATACTGTCCGACCGCTATCCGTCATCTTCACTTCGCGGCTGGGAGTCGGCGGTGTTCCGTCGCTATTATCGTCGCGGTTATTGTAGTAGTAATCGTAGAGCGAGACGCCGTTGTATTCGCGTTGGATCAGCCGGCCGCTGGGGGTGTAATACTTGGCCGTCGTCAGCGCAAGTCCTGTATTTTCAGAGAGCGGATAGACCGTCTGCACAAGGCCCTTGCCGAAAGTGGTCTCGCCGACAATCAGTCCGCGGTCGTGGTCCTGAATTGCACCGGCGACGATTTCTGCCGCTGAGGCGGTACCCCGGTTCACCAGCACCACCAGTGGATATTCCTTACCTCCGTTGCCGTGGGCCGCACGATAAACTTTTTCAGGTGAAGAGCGGCCATGGTGCGAGACGATAACTTGTCCTTTTTTCAGGAACTTATCGGCTACCCCGACGCCTTCGCTTAAAAGCCCACCGGGATTCTGGCGGAGGTCAAGAATCAGGCCCTTCATCTCGCCCTGGGCCTGAAGCTGCTCAAGCGCTTGGGAGACCTCATGTTCCGTAGTCTCCTGAAATCCGGAAACGTGGATATAACCAATTCCCGGCCGGATCATGAAGTGTACGTCCACGCTGTAGCGAGGAATCTCGTCGCGTACGACGCTGAAATCAATGGGTTTTTCCGTACCTTCGCGGAGCACCGTAATCTTGACCGTCGTGCCTTTGGGTCCTTTCAGAAGTTCAGCCACTTCGCTGGTGCTCATATTGTCCGTGGCTTTGCCGTCCACCGCGATAATTACATCGCCCGGCCGAATGCCGGCGCGATAGGCTGGGGCGCCGGTAAATGGCGCAATCACAATGACCTTGTTATTCCGAGGTCCAACCTGCATACCGACGCCGTAGTACTTACCCCGCTGCTCCTCGCGCAGAGCAGAGTACGACTTCGGATCGAAGAAGTTGGAGTGCGGATCGAGCACCCGTAGCATTCCCGGAATTGCGCCGTTGTAAATCGCTTTGTCTGGATTCACCGGCTCGGCATAATTCTGCTGCACTACCTCATAGACTTGGGTAAAGCTGCGAACGCTGTCGCGCAAATCGCTATCGCTTCCGGTCGAAGTAGTGTTGAGGCGCTGTCCAAAGAGCATGCCCACGCAACCGCAGGCAAGGATGACAGCGAGGATAATCAGGGCGGTGCGACGAGGACTACTGGCCATTTTGTGATCCTTCAAAAGGCGGGGAACTGATGTTCACGTTGCTTCTCGACTGGCTGGGCGCAGGTAAGTATAACATTTTGCTTCACAATCACGATTACCGAAAAGTACTAAATTGGATGCCTTATGAACGCAAACTGATGCAGTCACAGCACCATCGAAGGAGAGACGAAAATCACGCCAATATGTAAGCCGCATTATGTGAGCCGCATTTGGCAATGCCGGGCTGCAGTTTGCTGCCAGCGAATGTGGGCAGTATCATGAAGCCATGACTCTCGGCATGCCGGAGATGATTTTCATTTTTCTGCTGGCCCTCGTGCTGTTTGGGCCGAGGAAGCTTCCCGAATTGGGCCGCCAGCTGGGCAAGGCTCTTGCCGAGTTCAAGAAAGCCAGCAATGAATTCAGGAACCAGCTCGAATTGGAGATGATGAACATCGAGCTGGAAGAGCGAGCACGACAGGCCCCGCCTCTCGATAACAGCCCAAAGATTCTGCCGGCAGAGTCTTTGCTTGATACGGTTAGCGCGCCTCCGCCGGAATCCATTCCGCGTGCTCCGCTGCCGGCCGATGCCGGGTCCCTTACATCGACTGTTAGCCAGGAGACTGAAGCGGAGTTAGCATCCAGAAGTCCGCTCGCTACGGAAACGCCCAGCCAGAATGTCTAGTCCAGTCGTCGAGAAAGCTCAGCAACGGGCGTCGGAAGAAATGACGGGCATGAGCTTCGTCGAGCATCTGGAAGAGCTTCGCCGGCGAATCATCTACAGCTTCCTCTACATCGTGGCTGGTTTCAGCCTGTGCTGGTGGTTTCACGAGCAAATCTTCGCGCTGATGCAGAAGCCCATCGTGCAGGCCCTCGCCAACCATGGCTTGGACACGAAACTGGTCTACCTGAATCCGACCGACGCCTTCAACATGTACCTGAAGGTCGCGTTTTTGGCGGGAGTCTTTGTGGCCTCGCCATTTGTGCTGTACCAGGTTTGGGGATTCATTTCGCCAGGGTTGTATCGCCACGAGCGGCGTTACGTGCTGCCCTTCATGTTCAGCACAGTGGGCCTTTTCTTGGCCGGCGGGTTCTTTGGCTACAAGATGGTGTTTCCGGCCGCGCTGGACTTTCTGATCGGCTGGAGCAGCCAGTTCAAGCCGATGGTGACCATAGGCGAGTACACGGACTTGTTTCTGACAATTATTGCCGGCTTAGGCATCGTGTTCGAGATGCCGATTCTGGTGTTCTTCCTCGCGTTGATGGGAATCTTGACCGCCGGCTGGATGTGGCGAAACCTGCGCTATTCCATCCTGGTGATCTTCATCATCGCCGCTGTTATCACCCCGACCACCGACATCATGAACATGTGCATCTTCGCCGCTCCGATGATCGTGCTATATCTCGGAAGCATCGCCATCGCTTGGTTCGTACATCCAGCGCAGCGCAGGAAGCGGGCGGCAAAAGCAGGCAAAGCAGAATAAGCGATAACCCTAGCGCCTCTTGGGGCTCAAGCAGGCTGCGCCCAGACGCCCGGTCAGGCACAGCTGTTGGCCGTCCGGGCTCAGCTGTATTTCATATTGATTGGTAGACCTCATTCCTGAGGTCCTGGACACGGCCAGCACTCCGAAGAGAATCTCCGTGCTCTGATGGTGTGGCAGCAGCGGCATCTGCGCAATGAACGTGACCCGAGCGAGATTGCGAGAAACGTAAGCGCCCTCCTTGATCGCAGCATTGCAGTCGAGGTCCATTTTTTCTCGACGAATTCCCCTGGATTCCGCAGCCGGTCGATCATTTGCCGGACATAAGCGGGAAGGGCGGCGATGAGCTTCCCGATCAGTTCTTTCATAGGCGCGAAGGAGAGACCGGAATCGTATCCTATGCGGTCGCAGAGAATGCAGATGACGAAATTTGCCCGGCGTGCGAGAACCTGATAGTTTCAGGTTTTTGTCAAACACTCCATGAAAACAGTGGGCCAGCTGCTCGTCTTCTGTCTTGTGCTCAGCGCCTCGCCGCTTTTGGGGCAGTCCGCTGCCGATGAACCGGCACAGGCCCTGCGCACGCCGGGTTGGAACAAGGGGATTTTCGTGGGTGGCAGCCAGTCGTTCGCAAATACGCCCAGTGCGCAGACTTTTTTGGCGGGCTTCCGCCTGGGGCGGGTGCTAACCCATGAGGTGGGATCGAACGTATTACGGGGAAGTTTCGAAATGGCGATCGACATCATTCCCATCAACGAGTTTTGGATTGCCGGGAACGCGCAGTATGCGGGGGCGATCGATCCGTTTATCGCCAAGTGGAACTTCACCGGCGGCAAGACCGTGTCACCATATGCGGCAGTGGTGGGAGGCCTGGTCTTCAGTTCGAAGGACCTCCCCGTGGCGAATTCCTCGCAAGTGAATTTCACGAGCGGAGTTGAATTGGGTGCGCAGTGGTTTCGCCAGTCGAAAAACTCGTGGGACTTCGCGGTGAAGATCTATCACCTGTCGAATGCGTCGATAGGGACACTCAATCCGGGAATCAACGGCGCGGTGCAGTTCATGGTGGGGTATACGTGGCGGTGAAGAGAAGCAATCGCCAATAGTCAGCTTAAAACTCACGAATAGAATGAATCCACCAGAGCCCTCCATGAAAGAGCAAGCTGATGGTTTGCGCGTTTGGCTTCTGCCGTTGGTCATGGTTCTGTGGATCATTCTGTTGATGCCTTGGTTGCCGTTCGCCCTGCGCTCCGGCATGGCCTTCGATGCGGGCATCGTCCGAGCCTCCATTTTTGTATTTTTCGCCTGGATGTATCCCGCCGCCGTGTGGCTTGCTTGGAGGTTCCGGGGATCAATCGTTCGAGGCCGCTAATCCCATTCTTGAATATTCTTGGAATAGCAAGCGATGCCCGGTGGAAGTCGCGTTGACCTGGAATTGCTAACTGCTAGTTGCTTCTTTATCCTCAATCCTTATGCCCGCACTCGTTGAATGTGTTCCCAATTTTTCTGAAGGCCGCGACAAAGCCAAAGTAGACGCGATTATTGAAGCCATGAAGATGGACGGTGTCTATCTGCTTGACCGGGAGATGGACGCCGACCACAATCGCTGTGTGATTACCCTAGTCGGCGATACAACCAACATCGCCGAGGCTGCGATCCGCGGCGTGGGCAAAGCGGCTGAACTGATCGATCTCACGCGGCACACAGGCGCGCATCCGAGATTGGGTGCGGCTGACGTGGTGCCGTTCATTCCTATCGAGGATGTGACGCTGGAAGACTGTGTAGCAATTGCGCGGCGAGTAGGTGAGGAAATCTGGAAGCGCTATAAGGTTCCTGTGTACTTGTACGACGCGGCGGCCCAGCGGCCGGAGCGGCAGAACCTGGAGAATGTCCGGCGGGGACAATTCGAAGGCATTCTCGAAGAGGTCAAAACGAATCCCGACCGGCGTCCTGACTTCGGCGAAGCGGCGCTACACGCGACTGCAGGCGCGGTGATCGTAGGTGCGCGCAAGTTCCTCGTGGCCTATAACGTCTATCTCAATACTCCTGACGTTGAAGTGGCAAAGAAAGTAGCCAAGTCGATCCGCTTCTCCAGCGGCGGACTGCGTTATGTAAAAGGTATGGGCGTACCAGTCCGTGGCCTGGCGCAGGTTTCGATGAACCTAACGGACACGGACCAGACGCCGATAGCGCGCGTGTTCGAGTATGTGAAGCGGGAAGCCGCGCGGTACGGCGTAATGCCGCTGTCGAGCGAGATCGTCGGGCTGATTCCGAAAAAGGCGCTGGAAGATGCGGCGGAGTGGTTCCTGCAAGTCGAGAACTTCGACTCGTCGCTGATCCTAGAGAACCGGCTGGCTGGAGTGATGGGCGGCAAGGTGGCCGTGGGCGGATTGCGCGCTGGCGTCGAACCGTTTGTGGAACAGTTATCCGCTCCGACGGCAGCGCCGGGAGGCGGCAGTGCGTCGGCGGCAGCCGGGGCGATGGCTGCGGGGCTGGGTGGCATGGTCGCTGGCATGTCTCGCGGCAAGAAGGCATATGTGCCATATGAAGCGCAGTTGAGCGAGGCGATCCAGCGGCTGGCGCAGATTCGAGAAGAATTGAAAGCCTCAGTCGATGCAGACGCGGCCGCCTTTTACCAGGTTATGGCAGCATTCAAGAGGCTGAAGGAGCATCCGGAGGCCCAGGCGGAGGTAGATGCGGCGACGAAAAAGGCGACACTGGTTCCATTGACCGTGGCCGAGCGCAGCAGGGAAGTGCGCGCAATTCTCGAGTCACTCCGCGGGATTACGAATCCGAAAATGGCCTCCGATGTTACCACCGGGATTGCTCTGGCCAATGCGGCGGTTGAGGGAGCGCTGGCGAACGTGGAGATCAACCTGGCCGAGTTGGGGGATGCGGGATTCATTGGCGAGGTGAATAAAAGGGTAGAAGCGCTAAAGGGCCAGTCGCCCCCTAGGAAAGCTGTTGCTCGGCACAAGAGGACATAAGAGGAGAAGTAGAGAGCTTCGGAATGAAGGGGTCCTTCGACTGTGCTGGCTGCGTGGCCTCGCTAGGCTCAGGGTGGCACCGTGAGCAGTGTAGGCCCAGCAACTCTCTCAGCCGCGGCGGGTTTGTGGGTGTAAGACTTTCAGGAGTTCGGTAGAATACTTGCAATGAAGAAGTTACTGTTGGCACTTCTCGTGGCCGTTTTGTCGGTCACCCCAGCCTTGGCTGCACCTTTAAGCAGTAACGCCCGCACGGTCATTCCGTCGGCCATTCAGCAGATCATTTCGGTGGATTACCGCGCCCTGCGCGGCTCACAGACGGCGATGGCGCTGAAGAGCCGAGTGTTGCCGGATAACCTGAAGCAGTTCGAGACCGCTCTGCGTACGTTCGGCATCGATCCCAGCAGCGAAGTGGAGCAGATTACATTCGTGACCTATCGGCCGGCGAAGGGCGGCTTAGGCGCGATCGGCATCGCGCAAGGACCGTTTAAGCAGCAGGAATTCCTCAAGAAGATGAAGCTCAAGGGTGTTAAGCCGGAGAAGTATGGGCTTTCATTGATTTACCCGATGGGCAATGGAATGCAATTGGTGTTCCTGGATCCGTCAACGATCGTGTTTGGCGAGAATGCTGCCCTGAAGGGGGCGATTGATGTGCGCGACAGGGGTGCGGAGTCCCTGGCGACCAACCACTCCATCAACGGCCTGATTACCGACAGTGATGGCGCGCCCATCTGGAGCGTGCTCGACCAGACCGGCACGCAGGTGATGATGAGGTCGGCGCTGGGTCAGGCGGCATCGCTGGCAGACTACGACGTTATAAAGCGGCGGCTGTTGGCGTCGGACTACACCATGGACTTCGATAATGGAGTAACGTTCGACCTGAATGTCAAGACGTCCGACAACATGACCGCGGCGAGCCTGGCCACGCTGCTGAAAGCGGGCGTGATGTATCGGCAGATGAATGCCACTCCGGCAGAGAAGTTGGCGCTGGAAAGCATGCAGGTAGACAATCAGCACGATCTGCTGCAAATGCATTTCAAAACCGACGATCAGCGCTTTCAGGCGCTGCTGAAATCGGAGTTATTTGCGTTGGTGTCACACTGACGCCTGCTCCGGCACCTGTGCGAGAAGTCGTAAGCTCAGTACCAGTAATGCATTCTTGAGATAATCGGTTCGACTTGCCAAAGCTCCGGTCCTTATTCTCCTTACAACTCGCGATCTTGTGGCTGATGTCAGTGGTTGGGTCCGCGGCTTCTCCGGCGAGCCGAGGCACCTCGACGCTGATGGTGATGCCCTTCGAGAACCGCTCCAAGATAGTGGGCGCCGATTGGATTAGCGAAGCTTGCTCGGAGGTGCTTACAGAGCGCATGGCTACTCCGGGAGTTAATGTCGTGCGGCGCGACGAGCGGGTATACGCCTTCGATCACGCAGGCGTACCTGCGGCGGTGCGGCCTACGCGGGCGACCATCTTCCGTTTGGCCGAGGAGATGGGCGCAGATTTCGTCGTGCTTGGCAACTACGAAGTCACTGGCGATTTATTTCAATCGAGCGCACAACTGCTGGAAGTGAAGAATCTTAAGCTGCATCCGGAGATAAAACGGAGCGGGGCCCTAGCGGATTTTGTTTCCCTACAAACTTCGCTGTCCTGGATGATGCTGCAGGAAATGCCGAATCCGCCCCGAATCAGCGAGCAACAGTTCGTAAAGGCTGCGCCACCCATCAGGCTGGACGCGTTTGAAAGCTATGTGCGTGGCGTGGTGAGCACGAACCACGCTCAGAAGGTACGGTACTTCAAAGAGGCATTGGGTTTGAATCCGGGCTATGCGGAGCCAGCATTCCAGTTGGGTAAGCTGTATTACGACAGCCACGATTACGACCAAGCCATTCAGTGGCTGGTGAAGGTTCCCGGCGGAGACGCAACTTGGGGCGAGGCAAATTTTCTTCTCGCGATGGCGGAATACAACCGGGGGAATCTGGAACGTGCGTATGCGACCTTTAATACCCTGGCGGCACAGTTGCCCTTGACCGAGGTGCAGAACAATCTGGGTGTGGTAGATGCACGGCGCGGCCGGCGAACGCAGGCAACGGATTATTTCCTCAAGGTGGTGAATGCCGATCCCGGCGATCCTGATTACCACTTCAACCTAGCGCTGGCGCTTTTCAAAAACGGGGATAATCAAGCAGCGGCGCGGCAGTTGCGCGAGGAACTGCAACTCCGGCCCACTGATGCCGAAGCGAAGTCGCTGTTGGAGGCGATCAATCGGGGGGTGACGTTTGCCGCCACGGTGGGCGTCTCGGCAGGGCCGCAGGTGCGTGTCCCGATTGAGCGGATCAAGCGGAACTATGACGAGGCATCGTACCGGCAGCTCGAGCTGGAGATCAACAACCTGAATCTGCAGCGGCAGGCGAAGTAAGATAGAGCAGAGCTCCGCAAGGAGGCCGTATGAGGCGACTTCGCACCCTGTTCCTTCTTTCCATCCTGGTATTGGTGTTTGCCCAACTCGCGTCGGCAGCGAGTGTCGTCAAGATCAAGGTTGACGACACCATACAGCCGGTCAGCGATGAATACATCGGCCGCGCCATCGAACAGGCTCGGCAGACGAACGCCGAGGCGGTTTTGGTCGAGTTGCGTACGCCGGGCGGGCTGGTGGATTCGACGCGTTCGGTCATCGCCAAGATTCTGGCGGCACCGGTGCCAATCATCGTTTATGTTGCGCCTTCAGGGGCACTTGCAGCTTCGGCCGGGTTCTTCATTCTTGAAGCAGCAGATGTCGCGGCAATGGCGCCGGGGACAAACACCGGTGCGGCGCACCCCGTCACTTTTGGCGGGGAAAAGATGGATGAGGTCATGAAACAGAAACTGGAGAACGATGCGGCGGCATTCATGCGCTCGTTTGTCGGGCCGCGCGGACGAAACGTTGCTCTGGCCGAATCGGCGGTGCGCGAATCGAAATCCTGGACCGACAAAGAGGCGCTCGATCAGCATTTGATCGACTACGTGGCGTCCACCCAGGAAGATCTGCTGAAACAGATCTCAGGCAAACCGATTAAGCGCTTCGATGGAAAGACAGTGACGTTGAACCTGGTGGATGCGAAAGTCGTAGAGCTGCCGATGACGCTGAAGCAGCGCATTCTGGATTTTCTGCTCAATCCGAATATTGCGTTTCTGGTGCTGGCGGTCGGCGCGCTGGCGTTGTATGCCGAGTTCAATCATCCGGGAGCTGTGTTGCCCGGAGTAGTGGGTGTTGTCTTCATCTTGCTGGCGCTGTTTGCGCTCAACCTGCTGCCTACGCGCTACGCGGCCTTCACGCTCATCATGGCAGCGTTCGTGATGTTTGCGCTAGAAGCGAAGTTTGCCACACATGGTGTACTGGGCATTGCGGGTATCGCCCTCATGACGATCGGTGGATTGCTGCTAGTGGATGGTCCGATTCCGGAATTGCGCGTCAAGCTGTGGACGTCACTGGCAGTCAGCGTTCCGTTGGGATTAATCACCGTGTTCCTGATGAGCATCGCCTTGAAAGCCCGGCGGAACAAGATCATGACCGGCCAGCAAGGAATGATTGGCTCGGTAGGCGAGGCGCGGACCGACATCGATCCCGAAGGAAAGGTTTTTGTGCAGGGCGAGCTGTGGAACGCCCACGCGGCGGCACCGGTACACATGGGTGAGCATGTTGTGGTACGCAAGGTGGAGGGGTTGGAGTTGGAAGTGGAGAAGGTTTGAACTACACGGATCGCGATGCAGAATGCCTCGGCGAATCTGCCGGGGCTTTTTGCTGTTGCCTCTTTGGGTTACGCCCTCCGATAAGCCTACAATCGAGTGGGCCATACGCTCTACACTTTACAGTGGCCGGGGAGGCTTTCGATGAACCTGTTCGTGATTATCCCAGTGGTCATCGTTGTGCTGTACCTGCTGAACTCCATCAAGATTCTGGCCGAGTATGAACGCGGTGTGATTTTTCGACTCGGCCGTTTGCTGGGGAGCGCAAAAGGACCGGGGCTGATCCTGGTGTTCGCGCCGGTTGATCGCATGGTGCGCGTGTCATTGCGGCAGGAGGCGCTCGAGGTCCCGGCACAGGACATCATCACGCGCGACAACGTGACCCTGAAGGTAAACGCCGTCATATTTCTGCGCGTGATTGATCCCAATAAGGCGGTGGTGGCGGTAACCAATTACCTCTACCAGACCTCGCAATTCGCGCAGACGACATTGCGCTCGGTGCTTGGCGAAGTTGATCTGGACGAGCTGCTGGCGCACCGCGAAAAGATCAACACGCGATTGCAGTCGATTCTCGACCAGCACACTGATCCGTGGGGTGTGAAGGTAAGCAACGTCGAGGTAAAACAGGTTGATCTGCCGGAAACCATGACGCGCGCCATGGCGAAGCAGGCAGAGGCGGAGCGCGAAAAGCGATCGAAGATCATCCACGCCGAGGGTGAGTTTGCTGCAGCGCAGCGACTGGCCGACGCCGCCCACCTGCTTTCCAGCGAGCCGACCAGTATTCAGCTGCGTTATTTGCAAACTTTAACCGAGATCGGGGTTGAAAAGAATACCACCATCATTTTTCCGGTTCCGGTGGATCTGTTGGCGGGTTTGCAGAGGTTGGTGAAGTCGGAATGGGCGGCGGAGTCGCGCCCGACACCATAAGGCGGAGAGGTTTGGGATGAACACAGAAGAGAACGACATCACAATAGGACCGCTGAAATTGCTGGGCCTGTTTTTCATGCTGGTCGCGATTTGCGGAGTGTTCTTCGCGATCGGTTATTCGTTGGGCAAGACCTCAGCGCATGAGCAGGCGCTGAATGACAAGGGTCCCATGAGTGCGTCGGTATCGGCTCCGGTGGTGGGAAATCCGAATGCCGCTAAGCCGTCGGCCGGCGTGGCGGCAAAGACTGAGCGCGAGAATAATGCCGGGTCCGAGGCCGCAAGTGATTCCTCGGCGCCAGACCTGACGTTCTTCAATGCGGTAAAGCGGAGCGACCGTAACGCGCCTGCGACCAGCGCAGACGGCAAAACTCCAGCAAAATCTGAGAAGGCAGCGACGCCGGTGGCAAAGAGCGACGCTGCGCCTGCTCCGGTAGAAGTGGCGGCCAAGACAGCACCCACAACAGAGCTTGCGCCAGCGGTTACGCCGGCGGCGAGCGGCGGCTTTGTAGTTCAAGTCGCGGCCGTAAGTCGTGAAGAAGATGCGGCGGCTTTAGCCGGCGCATTGCGCAAAAAGAATTACAGCGTCTTCGTGGTCAACAATACAGCGGTGCACGACAAGTTTTACCACGTGCAGGTGGGCCCGTTTTCGACAATGCAGGATGCCGAGGCCATGAAGGCGCGGCTGATGGGCGAGGGGTACAACCCAATCGTGAAAAAGAGCTAGGGGTTGTTCGGCTACGGCCTGCTTAATTCCCGCCCAAATGCGGCGAAAAGGATGGGGCACCTAGTTTTCCGGAGTGGTGCGCTCAGCTGGCCTTTTGCCGCTCGCTGGCCTGTCCAACGGGTTCGGACTGCACAATGTCTGAAGACGGCCTGCCCGTAATCAATCGCGCCGAGCGATCGTAGGTGACATAGCTCCAGGCCCACTGAATCATCACGATCAGCCGATTACGGAATCCGATCAGAAAAAAGATGTGGATGAACAGCCACGCCAGCCAGGCAAAGAATCCCGAGATGTGAACTTTCCCAAACTGAGCGACGGCTGCCGCACGTCCGATCGTGGCGAGGCTGCCTTTATCGACATAGCGAAAAGGCTTGCGTGCATTTCCAGTGAGGTCGGCCGCAATCTGGCGCGCCACCCAGCGTCCTTGCTGCATTGCGACGGGGGCGACACCTGGCAGCGAGCCTTCTGATTGCATCAGCGAAGCAAGATCTCCGATAACAAACACTTCTCGGTGGCCGGGAATACTGAGGTCGGCTTCAATCAAAACGCGTCCATTGCGGTCGGTAGGTGCTCCGAGAGCTTGACCTAAGGGCGATGCGGCAACACCCGCAGCCCACAATGTCAGACTCGAAGGAACGGTTTCGTTACCAACCCGAACCTCGCCTTCACGTACCTCAGTGACAGTCGAGTTCAGGCGGACCTCCACTCCCAACCGCTCGAGCTGGCGTTTGGCACTCTCCCGTAAATCAGGAGGATATGAGGGGAGAACGGATGGTCCCGCCTCCAACAGAACGATACGCGTGGTCTTGGGGTCGATGTTGCGAAAATCATCGGCCAGAGCTCCGCGGGCGATTTCTGCGAGGGTACCGGCCAGCTCGACTCCGGTAGGTCCGCCGCCGACTACGAGGAAGCTGACTGGCTGATGACGCCCTTCAGTCGCAGCTTGCCGCTCGGCCAATTCAAATGTCAAAAGGAAGCGACGGCGAATCTCCAAGGCATCTTCGACCGTCTTCAGACCGGGCGCCCATACCTCCCATTTGTCATGCCCAAAGTAGGCGTGTGTCGCGCCGGCGGCTACCACCAGATAGTCGTAGGTCAGATCGAAGCCATGGACCTTCACCACCCGACGTGCAAGATCAAAGCCGTAAACCTCGCCCAGCAGAACCTCGATGTTACTGTGACGAGTCAATATTTCGCGGATTGGCGCGGCAATCTCGGCGGGAGACAGTCCGGCGGTCGCAACCTGGTACAACAGCGGCTGGAAAGTATGGTGGTTGCGGCGGTCCACCAGAGTAATTGGCACGGGCAGGTGAGCGAGGGATTCAGCAGCTTTGAGGCCACCGAATCCCCCGCCGATTACCACGATGTGGGGCTGCTTGCTTTTCATGGGCGTCACCTCCGATGGATGCTGACGTCGCTAGTGAAGTAACAAATTCCCAGACGGCTGGGAATCTTGCGGAGAAAAACTTTCAAAATTCAGCTCGACTTCGGTCCAAGGGTAGAAGGTTTGGGAGAAATGATGGAAGAGCTGTGACTAGGAAACTTTTTCGCAGTTTCTCAGCGTTTATCGGCGCGATATGTAAAGTTTGCCCTACCGTTCTGCACCAGAAACTGTCAGTCATATCACCAGAATTGCAATAAAAGAGCTTATCCATCATGAAGATGGCGGGAGTGAGCGGCAGTGAAATTGCAACGGCGTGGGCATGATCAATGTCATTTTAGCCGATCACGAGAGAATTTTTCGCATTGGTATGGCTGCCGCCCTCGCAGCGGAGGATGAAATCCGAATCGTGGGTCAACCGACTACACATGATCAGTTGATGCGCGGGATAGATAATTTTCGTCCCCATGTCCTGGTATTGTCGTCTGCCTTTCTGGGGCCTATTGATGAAATCCGCCAATCGTGTAATCGTCAACGGACCGCAGTTCTTTTGTTACAGGACTATGGCACAAAGTCGTTTCCTGACATGTCGGCAGATTTCGAAGGAGTAATATGGCGCTCAGCCGACCAAAGGACGGTGGTTGAGTGCATCCGCTATATGGCGCGGGGCGGCAGGATGGTTCGACTCACTCCGGACAAAGAACAGGAAATCATTCCTGAGTCAATCGGCGTTAGGGTGCGTCAGCGGATGACCGAGCAGGAACTCACTATCGTGTCCTATGTAGTGCGGGGCTTTAAGAATCGTGAAATCGCGATTCGACTTGGCACGACGGAACAGGCGGTAAAGAATTCGCTGCGTAGGATCTTCGACAAAACCGGCGTCTATGGCCGGCTAGAGCTGGCGCTGTTTGTCTTGCATCACCGTGCGCTGGCAGGCACTTCAGCAGCCAACCCGCGCGAATCACGATTTTCCTCGATGGCTTCGCCACAGCGTCACTGGAACGCCAACCGCGGCCCATCAATCAATTAACAGAATTGTCCGGAACGAGCGCTTTGCACAGGGGCAGTTGCTTTGGTGCGCGCTCGTCTATCGGCTCGGCCGTTCCGTTCGACGCGGCCATCTGCTCCGGGTCGCTGAATCATTTGGTCGCGATCAATCGGGCTGGAGGAAGTGGAGTCGGCGGAGTCCGGGGTCGCTGATGACAGAGCACATCACCGCCAAGGGCGCACCGGCTTTCAGCATCGGCGACTAATCGCTCGTCTGAAGAGCGCCCAGGCCCGGCACCGCAGGTCACGCCGTGATCGCTAACCGCTCCTTCGCGGCCGCCACAATCTTGTCAGGTTCGAATCCGAATTTCCGTTGTAGTTCTTTCAACGGCGCGGAAGCCCCGAAAGTCCGCATACCGATGATGTGGCCAGTTCCTCCTACGTAACGTTCCCATCCGAAAGTTGATGCCTGCTCGATGGCTACCCGTGCCTTTACCTCCGGTGCGAGCACGCTGTCGCGGTACTCCTGTGGCTGGCTGTCGAAGATGTCCCAGGACGGCATTGACACAACCCGCGACGCAATGCCTTCTGCCAGTAGTCGTTCATGCGCTTGCAAAGCAAGAATAACCTCGCTTCCTGAAGCGATGAGGATGACTTCTGGTTTGCCTGCCGTTGCATCGGCCAGCACGTAAGCACCCTTGGCGACACCGGTCGCCGGTGCATACTTAATGCGGTCAATTGTGGGCAGCGCCTGGCGCGACAGCACCAGTACAGCCGGCTTATGGCGTAGTTGGAGGACGTAACGGTAGGCCTCGACAACTTCATTGGCGTCTGCGGGCCTGATGGTTACGAGTCCAGGAATGGCCCGCAGTGATGCCAGATGCTCAACCGGTTGATGGGTTGGACCATCTTCACCATCGCCCATGGCATCGTGTGTAAAAACATAGAACACGGACAGTTCCATCAACGCGGCCAGGCGAATAGCAGGCCGAACATAGTCGCTGAAGATGAAGAATGTGGCGCCATAGGAACGGAGCTTAGAAAGTGACAACCCGTTCACAATAGCGCCCATCGAGTGTTCACGGATGCCGTAGTGCAGGTTCTTGCCCTCCGGCGTGCCTGCTTGGAAATTCCCTGCACCTTGATAAGTCAGAGAGGTCTTGTTGGAGGGACCAAGATCTGCGGATCCTCCGAGCAGCCATGGTATGTTCTGCGAGAGTACGTTCAGGACCTTGCCCGAGGCATCTCTCCCCGCCATGCCTTTCTCGTCTGCAGGAAAGACTGGGAGGTTGCGGTCCCATCCCTCAGGCAGTTCACGCTTCTGCATTTGGTCGATTTCAGCAGCTAACTCGGAGAACTTGGCACGATAGTTTGCAAAGAGCTTTGTCCACTCAGCGCGGGCGTCAGCTCCGCGTTTGCCAATGCCCGCCGAGAAGTATTCGCGAACGCCGTCAGGAACCAGGAACTTCGCGTCCTCAGGCCAGCCGTAGGCGCGCTTAGTCAACCGGACCTCATCATCGCCGAGTGGTTCGCCATGCGCCGCTGATGTGTCCTGTTTATGGGGAGAGCCATATCCGATGTGGCTGTCGAGCACGATGAAGGTCGGCCGGCCGGTCGTCTGCTGGAATACCCGGAGCGCGTGTTCAATGCGATCGACATCATTGGCGTCTCCGACCCGCAGTACATTCCAATCATAGGCGAGGAAGCGGGCAGCGACATCTTCCGTGAAGGCAATGCTAGTGTTGCCCTCAATAGTGATGTGGTTGTTGTCCCAGATCCAGCAGAGACAGTCGAGTCCCAAGTGCCCCGCAAGCGAAGCGGCCTCTGACGATATGCCTTCCATCATGCAACCGTCGCCGCATACGGCATATATGTTGTAGTCGAAGATGTCGAATCCGGGTTTGTTGTAGCGATTGGCCAGCCATTTTCGGGCAATTGCCATGCCTACACTGGTGGCCACCCCTTGCCCCAAGGGGCCTGTCGTAGTCTCGACGCCCGAGACCCAGTGATATTCGGGATGCCCCGGAGCCTTGCTGTCGAGCTGCCGAAAACGGCGAATATCGTCGAGCGTTACCGATGGTTGCCCGAGCCGTTCGTAATCGGCATTCACGGCCTGTACACCGGTGAGGTGCAGGATTGACCACAGCAGCATAGAGGCATGCCCGTTCGATAGAACGAACCTATCGCGATTAGGCCAGATAGCATCCTGCGGATCGAAGTCCATTACCCGGTTCCAGATGGTGTAAACCAGCGGAGCCAAGGCCATCGGCGTACCGGGATGTCCCGATTTTGCCTGCTGGACCGCGTCGATTGACAACGTTCGGATCGTGTTTATGCACAACAATTCAAGTTCTTGATCGCTCATCGTCTTTGCCTCACTTATTTTCTAGTGCCGCGACTTTGCCGAGTCAGTGCGCTGCCGTTCGGCCTGGCTGTACTCGGCTGCGAGATGGGCCTCTAAGTCCCAGGCCACTTCTGGTTTTCTCCCAGCACTCCTCCGCATCGGACTGTGCTTCGATTTGCATTGCCTCCTGCGAACGGGTGTTATTGACACCCAGAGAATTTGACCGAAGCGGCCGAATTATTCTGCCGTCAGCATCATGCTGTTGGTTTCTTCACCGGGACCCGTAGGATGTTTCCAGCCACCATCCGGCGGTGTAATGCGTGCGGCTTCGGCCGGGCCCCAGGTTCCGGCGACGTAAGTGAATACCGGCGTGTCTGCCTTGAGCATGGGATCCACGATTCGCCAGGCTTCCTCGACATAGTCCTGGCGGGCGAACTCGGTGGCATCACCTGCCATGGCATCTCCCAGCAGGCGCTCGTAGGGTTCCATCTCCTTGGGGCTGGGATGCCGACTGGCAATCATCTCTGCCGAGGCAGTGGGACGGGCTTCCCCGGGGGCAACCACGGTCACACCCATGGCGATTGTAATCTGTGGGCTGACGCGAAAACGGAGATAGTCCGACGGCAGGCCGGCGTCGCGAAAAGGAGTAGGCGGTTTACGGAATCGTGCGGTGACCTCCATGCAGGTCACGGGAAGGTTCTTCCCGGCACGAATATAAAATGGCACGCCTGTCCAGCGCCAGGAATCAATTTGCATCTGCAACGCGCCAAACGTTTCGACCTTCGAGTTGGCAGCGACTCCGGGCTCCTGGAGGTATCCCTGGAACTGTCCGCGCACAAGATTTTTGGTCTCGACAGAGGGAATGGCCTTCAACACCTTGACCTTCTCGTCGCGAACGGACTCGCTGTCGGTGCGCACCGGCGCATCCATGGCAAGATTGCAGAGCACCTGGAACATGTGATTCTGAATGACATCGCGAATGGCGCCCGTCTGGTCGTAGAACTTGCCGCGACCCTGCACGCCGAAGTTCTCCGCCATCGTGATCTGGACACTGTCGATATAGTTCCGATTCCAGAACGGCTCCATAAAGGCGTTGCCAAAACGGAAGGTGATCATGTTTCGCACGGGAGCCTTGCCCAGATAGTGATCGATGCGAAAGATGGAGGACTCAGGAAATGCGCGCAGCAAAATGGCATTCAGCTCGAGGGCTGAGGCAAGGTCGTGCCCGAAGGGCTTCTCGATAATGACGCGAGCGCCCTTGGAACAGCCTGACTTCAAAAGCTGCTCGACGACTTCTTTGAACAGCAGGGGAGGAATCGCAAGATAGTGAGCCGGGTGCTGCGCGTTACCCAGTTCCTTGCGCAGGGACTGGAAGGTCGCTTCGTCGGAGTAATCGCCGTCGATGTAACGCAGCAGGCCGCTGAGCTTGGGCCAGGCGACGGGGTCCAACCCTCCATGCTTTTCCAGGCTGTCTTTAGCGCGCGCCTTCAGCTGGTCCAGACCCCAGCCGGCCTTGGCAACGCCTATGACAGGAACGGCGAGGTGGCCGCGCTTCACCATGGCCTGAAGGGCCGGAAAAATCTGCTTGTAAGCGAGATCGCCGGTGGCGCCGAAAAACACCAGTGCATCGGAGTGAATATTGTCCATGAGATCTCTCCCTATCAGCCCTTCTTTTCCAGATGCCCGCCGAAGCCATAACGCATGGCCGACAGCAGCTTGTCCTGGAACTCGGCATTGCCCCGCGATGAGAACCGCTCATAAAGTGCGCCGGTCAGCACTGGAACTGGCACTCCTTCATCGATCGCGGCCTTATTCGTCCACCGTCCTTCACCCGAGTCCGAGACTCGCCCCGCAAACTTCGCCAGCGACGGATCATCCACCAGCGCCGAAGCAGTCAGATCCAGCAGCCAGGAAGAAATCACGCTCCCTCGCCGCCACACTTCAGCCACATCCCGCAAATTCAGTTCGTACCGATAGTGCTCAGGATCGCGCAGCGGAGTCGTTTCCGCATCAATTTCATGCTGCTTCTTGCCAACATCCGCATTCTTCAGGATGTTTAATCCCTCTGCGTAAGCCGCCATGATCCCGTACTCAATGCCGTTGTGCACCATCTTCACGAAATGCCCCGCGCCGTTCGGACCGCAATGCAGATAGCCCTGTTCAGCCGTGCCGCCAATTTTCTCCCGGCCCGGCGTGCGCGGGATATCCCCGATTCCCGGAGCCAGCGTGGCAAAAATCGGGTCCAGATGCTTCACCACATCATCTTCGCCCCCGATCATCATGCAGTATCCGCGCTCCAGCCCCCACACGCCTCCGCTTGTGCCAACGTCGACATAATGAATGCTCTTAGGACCAAGTTCCTTGGCCCGGCGAATGTCATCGATGTAGTACGAGTTCCCTCCATCAATCAGGATGTCGCCAGCCTCTAGGCTGGGAAGAATCTTCGCAATCGTTTCATCCACCACCGCTGCCGGAACCATCAGCCATATCGCGCGTGGCTTCGCCAGCTTCTTCACAAAGTCTTCGAACGAAGACGAAGGCGTCGCTCTCTCGGCAGCAAGCTCCTGCACCGCTTTGGGAAACACATCGTAAACAACGCAATCGTGGCCTCCGCGAATGAGGCGGCGCACCATGTTTGCACCCATTCTTCCCAACCCAACCATTCCCAGTTGCATACCGTTCTCCTCATGTCGTAACGTCGAAGTTGTATCAGGATAAAGAATCACAGAGCTTAGCGTTAGCAAGCTAGCTCGACCTGATTGCTGCCGTAAATCTGGGCGGGCTCCCGGCCATCATCCCCTTCTTGCCGGCAAAATTTCACGATCGCATACACCAGCAGGAAAAACACCGTGACAAAAAATCGCCGCAAAGATGGCCAGCACAAATAAAGACAAGTGATGGATCTCTAACGCTGGCGTCGATACGGGAGAGAAGATATTCGCTGGATCGGGAGCAGAAGTGCCCAACGCAGACGTAGCGGCAAGCAGGATTAGGGTCGCCGCTCCAGCGATACTCAGGACAAGCCTCGCCGAACTCGATTTCAAAGCCGCACTCCGCTTGGCTGACCTGAATCTGGCGGAGGCAGCCTGCCATGAATTATGTAGACGTAAGTGGCCGGGAGGCCTCGAAGCTGATCGTTTTCGATCAACCCGATTGAGCCATTATGCTGAATTGCCGATCCCAAGCATGATTGCTTCGCCTCGGTCGCATTGTCAAGTGCTTTAGCACAACTGCAACACTCCACCGCTCCGCGAAATCACAGTGAAGGCGATATGAGCGAAAAGCGTTCGCCGGCTGGACCTTCTTGCACTGGTAGAACTTGGGCAACACGGTCGTTTTCTGACGTAGGTGGACTTTGCCCATTCCGAACCGCAACTCCAAAAGTACTGAGACTTCGAACCAAAGATGACAAGGAACGTCCGGAAATGTGCCGATCAGTCAGATTCCGCCGCGTTGCGAGGAAACCGGACATTCTTGTTGTAAACAAGGCTCTCACAAGAAGAACTCAAGGTTTTGCCTGTGCGGAAGACGAGAAAAGCCATTGCGGCGGTGACGATGTAGCAAACACGCTTTATGATTTGCTGCGGAGGAATAGGCGATATGCAACCGCGAGCATTGGGAGAAGAAAACCGGGAACTGAAGCACGTTGTCATCGTTGGCGGCGGTTTCGCCGGGGTGAACTGCGCCAAGAAGCTGGCCAAGCATTCCAACCTTCACGTCACACTGATTGATAGAAACAACTATCAACAGTTCCAGCCGTTGCTTTACCAGGTTGCTTCAGCGGGGCTGTCGCCCAGCAATACTGCCTTCAATCTGCGCGGTGTCCTGCGTGGGCATCCCAATGTGGATGTGAAGCTCACGGAGATTGTTTCCGTTGACCTCGGCGCGCGGTCGGCAGCGAACGCCGAAGGACAAACCTACCGAGGCGATTTTCTGGTGCTCGCCGCAGGCTCGCAGGCGAACTTCTTCGGTACGCCGGGAGCAGACAAGCACAGTTACCCGCTGTACTCGTTACGCGACGCCGAAGCGCTGCGTTCGCGCATCATCGCTGTTCTGGAGTCAGCAGATCGTGATCCCTCGCTGCTTGAAAAAGGCGCGCTGAATTTTGTGATTGTGGGAGCTGGCGCCACCGGCACAGAAATGGCAGGAACTTTTGGCGACGCTTTTCATTACTCACTAAAGAGAGCTCTTTCCGATGTGAACATCGCCCGAGGCCGGATTTTGTTGGTGGACGGAGGGCGCGCAGTCTTGCACGGTTTCTCTTCCGAATCGCAATCTTACGCAGCCAGAATGCTGGAAGAGCGCGGCGTGCAGACGCGTCTGGGCACGACGGTGAAGGAAGTGGGGTCTGGACATGTAGTCCTCTCCGACGGGAGCAAAATTGACACCCATGTCGTCATCTGGGCCGGAGGATTGAAAGCTTCGTCGCTGTCCGATCATCTGGGAATCCAAACCGGTAAAGGCGGGCGCATTGATGTTCAACCGGACCTCACGCTGCCTGGTTTCCCTGGGGTGTACGCTCTCGGAGATTTTGCGAATATCGCCGGCGACGACGGTAAACCCCTGCCTCAGCTTGCTTCGGTTGCGGAGCAGTCCGGCAAATGGTGTGCGAAAAACATTCTTGCGGATATTGCGGGAGAGCCAAGAAAGCCATTTGCCTATTTCGATAAAGGGATCATGGCAATGATCGGGCGCAATTCAGCGGTTGCTGAAATGGGCAAGCATCGGCACGAGTTGACCGGCTCACTGGCTTTCGCGGCTTGGCTTGGCGTGCACGCCTCATTGTTGTCCTCGACGCAGGCGAAGATCGAAGCGTTTGTGGAATGGGCTTGGGACTATTTTGGAAAGGCTCGCGGTGCCGCCATTCTTGACCGGGCTGACGCAGGCGAGATCAACTGGAACGAAGATGTGGAATCGGCAACTTCGACCTCGACACCAACTCCCGGGCGCAAGAGTTCCTGACAAGAGGCCTCGATGCTGATCCAATTCCTTTTCATTGGTCTGGTCGATGTGCCTTTGCCTTGGAGAGCCGACTGGGCATGGGGACTACCGTTAATCGTTCTGACCGTGCTCATCCATTTCGTGGGCCTGGCAATGACACGAGGAGCGGTTCCTCACATTTTTAGTCGGTCGAGCCAGCGACACCCCACCGCCTTGTTCGTCATTGTGACGCACTTTCCTGGCAACATGTCTTCACGCCATCGAGGCGATGATTTGGGCTATCGCGTACACCGTCCTCGGTGCGATACCCAGCTACCGGTTGGCAGTGCTCTATTCGCTGAATGCCATGACAATAGGAGGAACAAGATCAATCATGCTTCCACTTGCCATGGCGGTAACGGTCTTGCTGTCCTCGTACGTTGCTCGGATTCAAACCATGTGGCGGCAGGTGCCGATCAGCGCAGCGTTTGTCATCGCCACCGGTTTGGAATATCACTCCCGAAAACATGGCCTTATAGCAGGCGTGGGGCGCATGAACGAGGTACTGTTTGGCTGCTTTGTTGGACTAGTGGTTGCATGGCTCGTATCGGTGGTCTGGCCGCTGTCTAACCCGGTGCCTACTGAACAGCCGGCGCCCAAATGAGGCAGAGGTCGTTGCTCGGGTCCGAGGGGATTTTCCCCTGGGAATTCCTGGATTACTATCGTGAAATTCCTTTACACAAGCGACCGGGACGGAGAGATTTGTGAGTGTGATTGGTTGTTATCGGCCAGCGATCACGTCCAACAGAAAAGAAACCGACCTATAGAATTAAGGGCTTGCTTAATATCGAATCGCAGGGGCTGTTCGCCCGAATGTCACTTCAGGTCGTGGAGACGCCATGCTCGACAAGTGTTTTTCTTTTCTTCGCTGTTTTCTGTTGCTCGATCGTCCTCCGTTTTAGACTTTCATAGATCGGCTCACTTTCCACCCACACCGCAACAACGATTGCAACCATGGAGGCAGCCAGTAACCCCAAGGTCAGATCTCCCCGCCCAGTCATCTCCACAGTCAGAACAGTTCCTGTCAGGGGAGCCCTTACACAGGCAGAAAATAACGTGCCCATTCCAATCACGGCGCAAGCCAATGGGCTTACGCCGAGGCTAGGATCGAAACGGTTCATCAGCTGACCAAAAAGAGCTCCAAACGAGGCTCCGAGAACCAGCATCGGTGCGAACAGACCTCCGGGAGCGCCTGCAGCGTAGGAAAAGGGGGCCGATAAAAAAGCGAAGGACAAAAATGGCCGCCAACGCTCGAACGGTAAGTGAACTGGAGAGTATGCCTTGGGTGGTCAGATTGTCGCCGCCGCCTACTAGCGTTGGTGCAAACCAGGCAGAATGACTGCGCCAATGACAGCAGCTCGGTAAACCGAGTTCAATTTCACGTTGCCGTCACTGATTCGCAGCAAGAGAATGATGATTCGGTTATAAAGCGCACCCACCACACCGATCAGCATTCCGAGAATTGCGAAAGGCCAGATTCTCCATATAGTAGTCGGGCTTACCTGTTTGACAACAAAGTCGAACTGATCTCCAAATACCAGACGCAAAACCACAACCGCAATGGTTGCCGCTCCCGTAGCTGCCACTAGCAAGTATTGGCTGAAACTGGAAGTCAGTTCTTCGAAGACGAAAATGGCACCACTCATTGGTGCGTTGAACGCCACCGCAAGACCGGCGCCGGCGCCTGCCGCATCCACCAGCTTTGAGTCGTCGTCTCTTTTCAACAAAAAGCGCGAAACTAGCCCAGCGAGCGACGATCCCATTTGAACAGTCGGCCCCTCCCGCCCCAGCGCCAGGCCACAGCCGATCGCCGCTATGCCCCCGAAGAATTTGACAGGGAGAATGGCAATCGTCGCAGGCTCAATGTCACCACTGTAGAATGCCTCCACCCGCTGCACTCCGCTGCCCTCGGCTTGCGGAGAAAAGTAGACAACCAGTAGTCGGGCCAAGGCTGCTCCAGCCAGTCCCAGCACCACGGGAGCCAACCACCCAACGTGTGGCCAAGCACGCGTTCGGACGATTTAGCGTACCGCGTAACGAATTAGCCACAGTTAGCAACAGTTGAAAGCCACCGCCCACAATGCCGACAGCAACCCGCTCGCCAGACTCGCGACGGCAATCCGAACCACGCGTGAATTCAGAACAATCACGGAGCACCCTAAAACTGGTTTGAGCTCGATTTATGGTGATCAGTCTAAACCGAAGCACGGCTCGCCTCTCATTTTGAAACCCCTCATGCGCGGCAGTCAGCGTATATCTGCCCGGCGCAAGAAAGAAGAACTGGTACCCCCTTTCCCGGTCGGTTTTAGTTGTTTGGGTGGTTTCCTTGGCCTCGTCCCCTATCAACAATCGCATTAGGCACAACCGCGCTGCTCTGATCGGTAATGACTCCAGTCAAACCACCGGAGTTTGTTGTCTGAGCGTGAAGATTATTTGCGATTGAAATCGCGATAAGAAAGGCAGCAAATAGCGAATGTGTGAGTCGCGATCTCATCAAACCGCCCCACGAGATTGGATAGGGACGAGACCGACGGTAAGTAGGACAGCATCATATGCCAATACCCAAGATCGTCAGTGGCTCGAAGGTAGGGTTACAGGCAGGATCTTCGTTCGGGGAATGACTCGACTGGGTTTCTATTTGCGCAATTTGCTCGTGTTTCGAAACTCTGCCGGATCGAAATGCAATGCAATCATCTTGCCGTCACGGGACCACACGCTGGTTGTTTTCTCATCCGGGCCGAAGGTGAAGCGTGCGGAAGTACCGTCTTGCAGATTGTAGGTCCAGACGTCGAGAGCCCGCAGCTTTGGCATCAATCGATGATCGCAGGAGTCCAAGGCCGAACAAATCAGACCACGACGCTAACTCCCGCGAGGATCAGAGGACCAACCCACAGCACGACCTTGTTCATGGCATCTGCGAAGCGACCGTCATCAACAGCAGCTGTCCGCCATCAGTTTAGCGCCCCCTAAAAAGTCTTGAGATATTCGATCAGCGCGCGCTTATCGGCGTCGCTGAGCGCAGGCTCCTCTTTGAAGTAACTGGTGCCGAAGTAGTGGCCGCGATTGATGATGTAGTCCGGGCATTTGCTCAACCTCATCAGCTTAGGAACAAGATTGCTGAACACCTTGTTGGCCTCGGCGTCGCTCGCTCCTGGTGGCAAAGACACCAAGTCGTGCTTCATGGTGAGCAACAGATCCACTACCTCTTTCTGGTGTGCGAGCCTTTCTTCCGGAGTCCTTGCTTCGCCTAATAGGTCGAGATTCGACAGCAAGGCAACCGGGGTTCCTTTAGGAATCGGCCCGATTTCCACTCCACCTTCACCAAACAACCACGGGAACCAGCGATGCCCGAAACTCAGCAAATCAGGTTTGAGGAAGTCCGGCAGATAACCGCCGGGAACGCGAAGGTAACTGGTAGCCCGCGTGCGGTCTATCAGGCTCGGCAAGCCGGGAATCTTGTCCTTCAGTTCCGGATCCTGGTCGCGCTTTTCCGGCCACAGCATTTTCTCGATGGAATCCTGGAACGAGCCCATGCGCGCTGCCACCGACGGGTTAGGATCAAACTTACCCACGCTATTGTTCAGGAGAAACGGAGCTGTGGACCAGAGGCCGATAAGCGATGCCGGACGCGTGTAGCCGCGCCCTCCAGCTGGCATGTTGTAGCTGCTGGCTTCGCCAGTGAAAGGATGATACACGGTGATGCTGCCAACCGATGGCAACTCTTTGTAGGTCTGCGACGAGAAGTTGTCCCAGATGTTGTCGCCTAGGGCATTGGTGGCCAGTGGGCTGCAGGCGTTTGTCTGTAGTAAGGTCACAGGCACGCGCTGGTCGGTGGAGAGGTAATTGTTGTCCAAAAAATCGGGCTGCCGGACCATTGCTGTCATCTTGGACTTGAAGTCATCGGTCTTGGTCCAGGCCCAGTACCTGTTCCAGCAATCCAGGTAGTCTTTGCCTGAGCAACCGGCCGGGTCAAGCCCCGGAGCAGGCGTGGGAATCTTGCTGGAGTGACAACGCGCGCAGCGTTCTGCAAAAACGACCTTGCCTCGCTCCAGTTGGGCTTTGTCTTTGGTGAGGTAGGCATCACCGCCAGGCGCATCTTTCAGATGGTGGCCCATAGTGCCCTTCAGCAAGAACAGCGCCGTGTAAGGTGTCTGCATCTGGGTGGCTTCCCAGTAGGCGGAATTCTTATTGGCAACGGTAATTTCGATGGGCGTGATAGGCTTTCCCCCAACCAGCGGCCGAAAGTGCAGCAGCCACTCCTCGCTGAACAGTCCGATGTTGAGGTAAACACGGTTTAGTGCTCCCAAAATCCCTACGGAGTCAGAGCCATCTTTCAGCACGCGTGGCGTCCAAACTGTAGCTGGCGACTGGAAGAATTGCGTCAATGGCCCCTCGTGAACGTAGTCGTTGAGCTGTTTGTTATTCAGTCCTCCACCAGCGAGGGTCTCCTTCCCCCAACGATGAGCCACTTCCATGCGCGCCGGCAAGCCATAGAAGGCATTCATAGTGCGTGGGTTGTTGATGTTGTCGGTGGAGATGAACGAAGTATCCAGGGTGCCCGGGCGATAAGAATGAAACAGTTGGACCGGGAAACTGCTCTCGTCGGATTCCCAGGCCAGGATGCGATCTGTCCAGAAATACTGCGACCCGACGATGGAGCTCAGATTCTCCCACTTAGGATTCTCCGGATCGGCAGGAGGTTTGGTCGGGCTAGGTCCGACATGGCAAAAGCCGCACGACATAGCGACACGATACGGCCGTACCAGGTTCTTATCGTTGTAGTAACTGGGGTCTTCGTAGTAGCGCTTGGGGTCCCATTTCTTGGCTGCAGCCTCGTCGAAGTCGGGATTGGCGAAGAGGCGCAGTCCAACCACACCAGTCGCATAACCATAGTAGGAGCCTACGGGAAGATTTTTGCCACGCGCGCCAATCTTTACGCCCGGATACTTGCTCTCGTTTTCGAAGGGATCTGGTGGACAACTCGGGTCCCGCTGATCGAGCCACAGCCCGTAACGATTGGGATCGGGAGCAGTAGCTTTCTTGAAGCAGGGTTCGTTTACCAAGCCAAGATAGTTCCAGCGATTGTCCCGCCTGTTCTTCAATGCTGGGTGGGATGAAATCGTCTTCAAGAGATCGACAGTGCCAACGCTGGTGACCGCTAGGGTGTCCCACATCTTGTCGTCACCACCCGTCCAGACGATCCACATGTCACGCCCCTTGACTTCGTCGCTGTTCAGCGCGATGCCACCATCCATGTCGTGGAAGTAATCCTCATCGGCGGCGGGGAATGAAGACGGCGAGCGGCCGGCAAGCCGAGCTTCGTCCTGAACCTGTCCTGGCTCCGGTCCCTTATGGCAACCGGACATGGTTAGTAAAACCAACAGTCCATACGACCAAAAGCAGCGACGTTTTGATATGGGCATCAAGTTTCGCTCCTTGCAGGAAATTTTGATCTGTTTGACGGGCGCTTGAGAATGCCGTTCTGGCTGCTCCAAAAAGGTGAGAAAGCCCCGCACGGCGCAAATGGATTATGGTGGAAAGGCTTGCCGCGACTTCGTGCCGCGCTTTTGGGTGTATTAATTCTGAGCACTATAGCTAAAACCGTAATCCGCGGCCATAGCATGTTAGTGGTGATTTTGGCACCTCAGAAACTGTTCCGCTCAAAACATTCGGCAGCCGAACTTCTTGTGGCAGTGGGCACAGAACGGACAAGTTTCATAGTGCCCACCTCCGTGGCTATAATCTAGCCGCCGTTCAGCAAACATCGTTCTGAAGCGGCAACAGCGGGCAAGAGAGTTTCTCACTGTCTTGACGGCTAATCCCGCAAATCTGAAATGGCAATCCCAACCGCAGACGACATACCGCGATCCGATTGCGAATACATTGTTGTAGGCTCTGGCGCTGGCGGGGGCACGGTAGCCGCGCGTCTTGCGGAGGCGGGTCATAACGTTGTGTTGCTGGAGGCAGGCAGCGATGCGAAAAAAGCACGCGGCGTTGACCACCCCATGTCACACCCGAACCGCCTGCCGGCGGACTACGACGTTCCCTGCTTCCACCCCTTCGCGACCGAGAACGAAGCCATGAAGTGGGACTTCTTCGTTCGTCACTATTCCAACGACGAAGTCCAGCGGCGGGACCCCAAGTATCGCAGTGCCGAGCAACTACGGCGCGACAATACGAAATATCGCCAGGATTGGAATAAGCCGGGTGTCGAGGGTGTGCTCTATCCCCGCGCCGGAACTTTGGGTGGGTGCACGGCCCACAATGCCATGATCATGGTTTACCCGCACAATGCCGACTGGGATGGCATCGCGGCCCTAACCGGTGATTCCTCCTGGAACGCCGATAATATGCGGCGCTACTTCCAGCGTGTGGAGAACTGCCATCATCGTCCGCTCCATCGCTGGCTCGCCAAGATCGCTATCAACCCGACCCGCCATGGGTTCAAAGGATGGCTGAGCACTGAGAAAGCAACCCCAATGATCTCCGTGGGGAACTATGATTTGCTTAAGACGATTGCTGATTGCACGGTGGAGGCGGCGAGGGAGATCGGATATCTGGGCGAGCGGGTGCGCTGGCTGGTGAAGAGTCAGCTCGATCCCAACGACTGGCGCTTGGTGCAAGAGAATTCCTTCGGCATGCGTTACACGCCGCTCGCCACCGGCAACCACCAGCGCGTCGGTTCGCGCGAGCGCGTGCTGGAGGTCGCTGATAGGTACCCGAAGCAATTGAAGATTGAAATGAACGCTTTAGTGACGCGCGTCCTTTTCGATGAGAACTGCCGCGCGATCGGCGTGGAATACCTTAGCGGGGAGCGGCTTTTTCGCGCACATGCACAGCCAAACGAGCATTCTGTCAAAATGCAGCGGGTTTACGCCTCCCGTGAAGTTATCCTTTCAGGCGGAGTCTTCAACACTCCCCAACTGCTGATGCTTTCCGGAATCGGGCCCCGGGCCGAGCTAGAACGCCATGGGATCGGAGTCAAAGTCGATCTGCCAGGTGTCGGTAAGAACCTGCAGGATCGCTACGAAGTCGGCGTGGTTAATCGAATGAACTTCGACCAATGGCACATCTTTCAAGGAGCGAAATTCGACACCACGGATCCTCAGTTTAGTGAATGGGAGAGCCGGCGAAGCGGTCCATATATCACCAACGGGGGAGTGCTGGCGATGTTCAAGAGGTCAGCAGCCGGGCGCCCGTTGCCAGATCTGTTCTGTGTCGCCTTCCTTGGCCGTTTCGAGGGATATTTCCCAGGCTACTCTGATCTCTTCGTGAAAAACCTGAACTATCTGACCTGGGCGGTGCTGAAGGCGCATACCAACAATCGCGCAGGTGAGGTGACGCTGCGTTCCGCCGATCCACGCGATTTGCCGCAGGTCAATTTTCGCTATTTTGAAGAAGGTACCAGCGATGGCGGCGAGGACCTAGACTCGGTTGTGGATGGAATTCGCTTTGTGCGCAAGTTGAC
>Ga0306926_10000532_pt1 | contig 35724 bp, 30 predicted proteins | sample flu12Cox44000178_FD_203759 | JGI IMG/M metagenome (GOLD analysis project Ga0306926, IMG submission 203759) | Lab enrichment of tropical soil microbial communities from Luquillo Experimental Forest, Puerto Rico - flux8day.12C.oxic.44.000.178 (v2)... | ecosystem: Environmental > Terrestrial >...
TTGGCGAGCATGATGAGTATGTCCGCTTTACCCCCAAAAGCGGACATTAGCGATTGACCGGAATGCCAGGCCGGTCCCGTCCTCACAGCGCTTGCGGCATCCCCTGGCGGAGAGCGGCGGGGTACAACTGGATCGGTGAGCAGCTGCGAGACGGGAGAGGTCAAATCGGGGCCGCGGGCGCCCGGTACGACCACAGCCGCAGCCCGCGACCCTAAGTCCGCTGGCGTCGCCCACGCGGCTCGCGGAGTAAGTCATACCGCCGTTGCAGCATTTGTCGCGATAAAAATACAAGAGTGCGGTCGCGCCACAGTGTATCGGTGCGCAAGGCTGCTGCATTGTGTGCAAGAACCATCATCGAGATTAGAATATTCTCACCCAACCAATGCACCCGCTGGCGCAACGACTGAGAACCATTCACTGCGATCCTCTCAAAGCCAAATCGGCCAACGAAGCGCGCCAATTGAGCGCTCCGCACCGGGGCAAAAGGCACTTTGCCACAGATGGCTTTTATGTCGTCCAGGTCCTCTCGGGCCTCGAGAAAGTAAGCCAATTCACCCAAAGAAGTGTCAAAGGCACGAATGAAGTGCTGCGCCCAGGCTAGAGTCGGGCCGCGTGCAGGAAAGGCTGGAAACTGTTCATTCCACACGTGCAATCCTATGAGCCGATCGCCCAGACGGATATGGACCCCGTCAGAAAGAACGAAGTCATCGCAGCTTGTGATGACCTGAATACGAAACAGGCAGGTGGGACAGCGCGTATATTCGATGACCCCTTGGTGCAAGCGCAAACGGACGTCCAGTGCTGCCAATATCGCACCTAACCACGGGCGGTTGAGCCGCCTCGCTTCCTCGTTGGCAGAGCTGAAAGGGTAGAGTTCCATTGAGCGATCCGGTGCACCGGCGTGAAAACCAGCACGACTCAGAAATCGTCGCCCTACCTCCCATGTTAAGCCCGCCCTAGCGTCGCGACAACCTATCGCGTGCCAATTCCGCGGTATTGATTTGCCTGGGCAAAGGCAGGGGCGCGCACCAAAAACCAACTGCGGCGGACATTCGCCTGTACGATTAGAATCTCAGCTTAGTGCCACAACCGGACATTTTGCGGCGCCCGACGGATGCCTGCTTTACCCCTCAAAGCGGACATTGATCGATGGCATGGCAATTTACGAGGTTCAGTCTAGGACTTAGCCGGTAGATGCGCAGTTTCGCCATTTTGGCCGCTATTTTTGGTGTCGCCCTCCTCATCGGGTTGACCGTCTATTACGGCTTTGACGAGGTCATGGCCGCCATAGCGAGTTCGCGATGGGCAACCGCGCTGGTCGTCGCCGCGCGGGCCGCGGCGCTCGTCGGCGCCGGCATTGGCTGGTGGGCACTAATGCCGGGTCGGCAGCGGGGACCTTCAGCTTTCGTGCTCCTGCGGTTTGTCCGCGAAGGGCTTAACACGTTCTTTCCACTCGCGGTTGTCGGGGGCGACGTCATCGGGGCGCGACTCCTCGCGCAATTTGGGGTCGCCACCAAGCTCGCCGTGGCCAGCGTTTTGGTCGACGTCTTCATTCAAGTTGTCTGCCTGATTGTCTTTGTGCTGGCGGGGGTCGGTGTTGTCGCGAGCCTTGTCGGCAACCGCACCGTGACCTCCACGGCGATTGGACTATTGGCGATTGCCGTGCCGGCCGTGACCGGGTTTTTCCTCACACTGAATTTTGGCGCGTTCGAACCGGTGGTGCGCTGGCTTACGGCGTTCGGAGAAAAACGCCAATGGCGCGTCTTCGACCAGGTGGTCGATCTGGGTGCGCGGCTACAGCAGATTTGGCGCAACTATCGCGGGCTTTCTGAGTCGTTTTTGATTCATATCGTCACGGTTTTTTTTGGCGCCATCGAGGTCTGGATCGCGCTTAAATTCATGAATTACCCGGTCGGTATCATGGAGGCAGTCGCGATCGAAAGCCTGGGCCAGGGCAGCCGCTCGGCCGCGTTCATCCTGCCCGGTGGAATGGGCGTGCAGGATGGTGTTTTGATCGCCGTCTGCGCGCTATTTGGTGTTCCGGCCGAGGTCGCATTAGCAATGGCGCTGATCAAGCGGGTTCCCGACCTGATTCTTGGCGCGCCGGCTTTAATGGGATGGCAAGCCCTTGAAGGACGGCATTATTTAGGCGCTGGCGATGAGGAAATGTCGGAGGAAATTTCCGAAACGTAAAACTCGGCCTGACTTTTGCCGTTTCTTTAGCGTGCATTGCAAGGTGAGCTTCGCCCTCCTTTCCGGGTTGGCGAAAATTTCTTCTGGCTGGGGCCAATTCGCGATCCCTTGTCTTTCGTCGTATTCGCGAGCTGTGTCGGTGGCGTGTGGAATGGCGCGGCCAGTACTGGAGTGACGGCCGACAAAACACTCGCCTTCTAGGAATGAGGTTGAAACCGTGATGCGGACATTATTTCTACAGGCGCCCTCGTTTGACGGGTTCGATGGCGGCGCCGGCTCGCGCTACCAAGCGCGGCGCGAAGTTCGTTCGTTTTGGTACCCGACTTGGCTGGCGCAACCGGCGGCCCTAGTCGAGGACAGCAAACTGATCGATGCGCCTTCACACCGAATAAAGTTCCAGCAGGTTGCGGACGTGGTGCGCGATTTCGATCTTGTCGTGCTGCACACCTCCGCGCCGTCTTTTTCATCCGACATCGGAACCATCAAGGCGCTTAAGGAAGTCAAGCCGTCGCTCAAGATCGGGATGGTCGGCGCTAAGGTCGCCGTCGATCCTGAAGGCAGCCTGCGCGCATCACCGTTGATCGATTTTGTCGGCCGGAATGAGTTCGACTTCACGATCAAGGATGTTGCGGACGGCAAGCCGTTAAGCGACATCGTCGGGCTGTCGTACCGCAACGCGTTGGGCGTCATTGTGCACAATGACGAGCGCCCGATTTTGGAAAACATGGACCTGCTGCCGTTCGTTTCGCCGGTGTACAAGCGCGATCTCGACATCAGGAACTATTTCAACGGTTATCTGAAGCACCCTTATCTTTCACTCTATACCGGCCGCGGCTGCAAATCTCGCTGCACATTTTGCTTATGGCCGCAGACGATCGGCGGTCACCGCTATCGCAAGCGCTCCGTCGGCCATGTCATCGAGGAGATCGCTTGGGCCAAGAAGGCCTTTCCCGAGGTCAAGGAATTCTTTTTCGACGACGATACCCTCACGGACGACTTGCCGCGTGTGGAGGCGATCGCCAAGGAGCTCAGCAAGCTCGGCGTCACCTGGTCTTGCAACGCCAAGCCGAATGTTCCGCGCAAGACACTCGAGGTATTGCGCGATAATGGCCTGCACCTATTGTTGGTCGGCTATGAGTCCGGCAATCAGAAGATATTGCACAACATCAAGAAGGGAATCCTGGTCGACGTCGCCCGCAGATTTACCAAGGATTGCCACGAGCTCGGCATCATGATCCACGGCACCTTCATCATGGGCCTGCCAGGAGAGACCAAGGAAACGATCGAAGAGACGATCCGTTACGCGGCCGAGATCAATCCGCATACGATCCAGGTTTCGCTCGCGGCGCCGTATCCCGGCACCTTCCTTTTTAATCAGGCGACAAAGAACGGCTGGCTCGACGATGCTCATGCGGAGCTTGTCAATGACGACGGCGTGCAGATCGCGCCGTTACATTATCCGCATTTAAGCCACACCGAAATTTTCGATTCAGTCGAGCAGTTCTATCGGCGCTTCTATTTGCGTTCGGGCAAAATCGCGGCGATTGTCAGCGAAATGATCCGCAGCCCGCAAATGATGAAGCGACGCTTGCGCGAAGGCGTCGAATTTCTTCACTTCCTGCGCGAGCGCAGTGTGGCGCACTAATTTCGGGATCGTGCTTTGAGATAAGCCGTGCTGGCGGAACTCGGCGATCACTTCGCTTAGTTGCGGCATCAGCGTCTCGGCGGCGAAAATCTGCTTCAGTGGCGCGGGAGGCTGGCCCGTTGCTCCGAAGCGCCGTCTCATTGCCTATCCTATACTTCAGGCAGTTCTCCAACGTCCGCTTTTGGCACAAAGCGGACATCAGTTCGGTTTGGAAGCTGAGGAAGCCAGTACATTGTACGCGACCATCGGACGGCGAATGCCCTTGAGGTTGAACTCACCCGTAGGTTCAACGGTCACGGCCGCGGCGGCGGCATGAGGAAAAAGGAGGTGAGCACCAGCGCCCAGGCAACCACGGAACGCAAAGGAATGTGCGTCGTCACGCTCTCTCAAACTTCCCGCACTCTCTACTTACTCTGAGACGGGCCCGTTGGAAGCGTGAACTGAAAGACCGTTCCACGAGAGCGACTCGATGAAGCCCACAAACGGCCGCCATGTGATTCAATAATCGATCGACAAATTGATAAGCCCATTCCCATGCCATCGGCCTTCGTTGTGAAGAATGAACCGAAGATTTTGTCGATGTGGTGTGGTTCGATGCCGGTTCCGGAATCTTCGATGGCAACCCGCGCCCGGTCACTATTTTCACGTTCCGATTTAACTATCAATGTGCGGTCCGCAACCGTTTCCATTGCTTCGATAGCATTAGTAACGAGGTTAAAAAGTACCTGTTGTAGCTGAACTCGATTGCCCGTTACTGGCATAATTGCTCTATCCAGTTCCGTGCGCACGGCAATATCGTGCTTTTTGACCGCGCCTTGTACAAGCGTGAGCACTTCCTCGATGAGCTGATTCAAGTCGATCGAGACGTTAACCAGCTTCTTGGACTTGAACATGGCCCGCACGCCTTCGAGCACGTCGGCAGCAGTCTGGCCAGCGCGGACAATGTTTTTAAGACATTCACGCGCTTTATCGATGGCAGGAGGTGTTTGCTCCAACCAGCGCAAACCAGCACTTCCAAAACCCACAACAGCCGCGAGGGGCTGATTCACTTCATGAGCGATCGATGCGGTCATGGCGCCCATTCGGCTCACGTGCGCTGAGCGCGCAAGTTCAGCTTGAGCGGCTTGCAATGCGTCCTGTGCCTGCATTTTTTCCGTTATGTCGAAATTCATCCCGAAAGTGTGCTGGCCAGTCGCCGCACGATCCGCAATTCGAAAAACATAAAGCTGTATCCAAATCAGCTGACCATCTTTCCGCTGCAGCCGCTTGACCAGTTCAAAATGTTGCCGTTTGCCTTGCTGTAATTCATTAAAAAGGATTCGGTTGGTTTCGCGCTCGTTGGCGGGCGTAATATCTAGAGGAGTGATTTTTTTAAGTTCATCTTCGGTGTAGCCGACCATAGCCTGAAAGGTTGAATTGGTCGTGATGAAATATTGGTTTTTGTCAAGAACCGTAATTCCCATAAATGGATTCGCGAGCACCGCGTCCCAACGATCCTCGTTGGCCCGCAATTCACGTTCGAGCTGAACGAAACGAATATCGCCCTCTCGAGGTGCAACTTCTTGTTTGGTCACCGGCTTATCGCAGTCGTTTTGCGGCCCCAATGTCCTTTTGCAGTCAATACCCGACATGTGGCCAAATTCAAGCAATCTCCACCAGCAAGCTGAGCGAGGAGGGAATGTCCGCTTTACCCCCAAAAGCGGACATCAGCAGAGCGCATTGGGATGTCCGCTTTGTGCCAAAAGCAGACGTCGCGCTACCTATTCGACCAGTTCGTCAGCAAGCGATAGAAATGATGCGGGAATCGCAAGCCTCAACGCCTTGGCGGTCGTGAGATTGACGACGAGTTGAAACTTCGTCGGGTATTGCACCGGCAGGTCGGCAGGCTTAGCGCCGCGCAGTATTCGGTCGACATATTCTGCCCCCTGCCGAAACTGGTTCAGCGGATCAAAGCTATACGAAATCAATCCGCCCGCTTTGGCGTAAAAAGCAAACGGATAGAGCGCTGGCAACCGTAAACGCGTGGCCAACGCAACGATAAGATCGCGGTTGATAAGCGTGACAGCGTGCGGAATGACAATGAAGCCGCCACTGCCCTCGGCGGCGAACGCCGGTAGGGCTTGCTTGATCTCGTCGGCGTCATGCACACCAAGCGCCACGGGCTTGACCTTGAGCGCAGGGGCCGCGGCTTCAGCAGATTTGAAGAACCGTACATTGATGGGTTCCTCGGGATGCATCAGGATCCCGACACGTTCGACTTGGGGCGCGATCGCTTTGAGCAGCTCCAGCCACTTTTCGCCCAACGACGGCCGCCAATTGGCGAACCCCGTGAGGTTGCCGGTGGGGCGCGCTTCGTCACTTACAAAACCCGCACCGACCGGATCGCCGACACTTATGAAAACAATCGGTATGGTGCGAACTTCCGCCTGAACAACCGCCGTCACCAAGTTGGTATTGGTGACCAACACGTCCGGTGCGAGGCTCATCAATTCCGTAAGGATGGCGCGTACCCTACCGGCATCCGCCGCGGGAAAGCGAACATCGATGAGAACATTGCGCCCTTCCTCCCAACCCAGTCTCTCCAGTCCCTGCCGCAGCGCTTCGACCTGAGCTTGAGCTGATGGATCGGTTTCCGCATATCCCATCAACACGCCGATCCGCCGCACTCGATCGGACTGATGCGTGCGGGCCGCGAGCGGCCAGATAGTAGCCGCGCCACCGAGAAATGTGATGAACTCGCGCCGCCTCACCGGCTGCCCCTCAAACACACGTTCTTACCCTACCATGCTGACCGTGCACGGTGCATCACGGCAAATTGGGATCACCGATGTCCGCTTTGGGTCATTAGCGGACATTGCCGAAGGTCTGACCGATGTCTGCTTTACCCCCAAAAAGCGGACATTGCGGATCGCGACAAGCATGTCCGCTTTGTGCCAAAAGCGGACATATGCGGTGCAGCGATCGCCATCAGCCGCTATTGCAGGTAATGACGAATTTTCGGCAATAGGTGGCGCGGGCTGAAAGGTTTCGGCACACAGTCATCGCAGCCCACTGCCCGCGCCTTCTTTTCTTCGCCGCTAAGCACATAGGAGGTAACCGCGATGATTGGGATCGATCGCAATTTCGGATCGGATTTAATCCGGCTCGTAGCTGTATAACCGTCCATGATCGGGAGCTGAATATCCATCAGGATGAGATCGGGCCGCTGCTTTGCGATTGCCGCCAGCGCCAGCTCACCGTTTTCAGCCTCCGTAATTTCGTAGTCAGTAGGGGCCAGCATATCGCGGATGATTTGGCGATTATCCGGTTGGTCATCGACCACCAAAATGCGCTTGCTCATGTCGTTTTTACCTGCCGCTTTCTTTATCATGGCCATCTCCCGGAAAATTAATCCGTGTTCTGGCTCTCGCTTTTCACGTTTACCTATCAGTTCATTTAGGGTGTCTTGCCAGAACTGGCTAAGTGCGCTTCGTGACGGCGATCACGTTTTGGAGCGTTCCGCGCCCAATATTGCGCAAACGTGATCGTGCTTGAATTCGCGTGAACGCCGAACGCACCTTCGGTCATAGCCTACGCGTGCGGGAAAACGGGCCGGGTTACAACTCCGTCCCATTTTGATGTCGGCTTTACTCCCAAAAGCAGACATTGCTGAGAGTCATTGGCATTTAGGCGGAAAAGAGGGGGACCGTGAGCTATCTAAACCTGGTTACACAAGAAGGTTTGGTGCGACCCTATGAGTATTTCCTTTGGACCCGGGCGCGAACATAGGAGCCAGGTGCATCTTCAATTGGCTGCAATGGTCCGCCAAGCTCGCGTGCTTTGACAGAGCCGCCAGCATGCCGTGATACCCAATCCTCCCACGCCAGCCACCAGGAGGTTTGAACCGGATTTGCGGTTTCGAACCATTCAGTCGCGCTCTTCGGAAGGTTTGGGTTTTGCCAGTGGCCATACTTACTGCCCGGTGGGCTAATGACGCCAGCGATGTGGCCGGAATCGGCGAGCACGAACTTAATTGGCCCTTTGTATAGTTGGGTCGCAGCATAGGTCGACTGCCACGGTGCAATATGGTCTTCCCGCGCCGACAATAGGAAGGTTGGCGTCTTGATACGTGCGAGGTCGATCGCAACTCCACCAAGTCTGATGCCTCCCGGAACGGCAAGCCGGTTCTCGTGATACATCTTACGCAAATAGAAGCTTTGCATTGCAGCCGGCATGCGCGTGGAGTCGGCGTTCCAATAGAGGAGGTCGAACGGGATCGGCTGCTTTCCAAGAAGATAGTTACTTACAACAAAACTCCATATTAAATCGTTGGCACGCAGCATATTGAAGGCTAAGGCCATATCGTGCGCCTCAAAATATCCGCGACTTTGCATGCGCTTCTCGAGTACTGCCAGCTGTTCTTCATCAATAAATACCGCCATGTCGCCCACATCAGTAAAATCGACGAGAGTGACAAAGTAGGTCGCTGTCTGGATCCGATCATCGTTCTGCGCCGACAGATATCCAAGCGTGGCGGCCAGAAGCGTGCCTCCAAGGCAATAGCCGATAGCGTTCACCTCGCGCTCGCCGGTCGCAACCCCAATTACGTCCAGTGCGGCAAGTGGGCCCTCGCGCATGTAATCCTCGAAGCCTTTATGAGCGAGACGCTCGTCTGGATTGACCCAAGAAATCACGAATACCGTATGGCCCTGATCCACAGCCCATCTGATGAAAGAAGTCTCAGGCCTTAAGTCGAGTACATAAAATTTGTTGATCCAAGGCGGCACTATGATGAGGGGCCGCCGCTTAACCTCAACCGTCGAGGGAGCGTACTGGATCAGCTGCATAAGCTCATTCTGGAAGATGACCTTCCCCTGTGTGGTGGCTACGTTCTCACCGAGCCGAAAAGCCTCCAGATCAGTCATAGTGATCGCAAGTCGTCCGCGACCGCGTTCGAGGTCATCCAGCAGATTTGTCAGGCCTCTGAGAAGATTCTCGCCGCCGGTCTCGATCGTGGTCTCCAATACCTCCGGATTGGTCGCAAGAAAATTTGAAGGAGCCATGGCATCCACGAATTGCCTTGTATAGAAGTCCACCTTGTGTGCTGTTTTCGGTTTTAGACCATCGACCCGGTTAACCGCCGACAGAATTGCCTCCGCGGAAAGCAGGTAGCTTTGCTTGATGTAATCGAAGAGAACGTTTTCAGTCCAAGCCGAGTGTCGAAATCGCCGGTCAGCCGCGACGGGGCGTCGCTCAGATCTGTTGGTGATACCAGCCAACCGTTCCGTTGTGCGCTGTAACAATTTTATATGTTCCTTCCACAACTCTAGCTGCATCTGCGCAATCGGCATCGGATTCGCAATCAACTTGACGGTTAGATCAAGGAAGGCCTGTCCCATTCCAGTCGGATCACTCAGTCCGCCTAGGTCAGGACGACGTGTCAGAAAATCGATCATTAACCGCTGACTGCGCACCGCGATTCCCGCCAGGCTCAACGAAAGCTGAATGGGATCCATGACCTTCTTTGGTAGAATCGAATAATTGATCACGGGCCACCGGGTCGTGAGGATCGCGGTGCGCTCGCGCGCTGCTCAGATATCGCCAATCCAGCCGTTCGCTGGGCACGCGCGGCCAGCGGCCATGAAAAAACGGCGCTTCCAAAAATGTTAATGAATTCCCGCCGCCTCATGGGCTCTCCCAGGCAGAGGAATTTGTAGCTTAGCACATCAGAAGAGGTGTGGCGTTGTGCGTTACAGCAAAATCCGCGCACGAATGACCGCTTTGGGTCATTAGCGGACATTGGCGTGTCTCCGCATCATGTCCACTTTACCCCCGAAAGTGGACATCATAATCACCAAGCGCCAGCGCTGGGGCTGCTTCAATGGAACGACGTTGCTGCGTAAGTGCAATGGCGTCAAGGCTTAAGCGCGGATGATGCCTCCGTCTAGGTGCACCTTTAGGATGCCATCACGGCCTGATAAAAAGCGGTCGAAGATCGCGCATAGACTTACAGTTCGCGGCCGATCTTGCGATCGAGCGAATACGGCCCGCCGCCGCGCAGCGCGATGGCAAAGCACAATAGGCCCCAGAGCAACACGTATTCGTAGCCGCGGCGCATCCAGTTGAAGCCGTTGGCCCAGTAAGCGATCATGATGCACAACATCTCGATCGCGGCGGCCGCAGCAAAGAAACGCGTGAACAGGCCGAGAATCAGCGCAATGCCGCCGAGCATCTCGATGAGAAACGAGCTCCAGTAAAAGAATGCCGGCGGTGTGTAGCCGAGATCGGCGAACGCCTTGAGAAATGCGTCCGTCGGACCGACCATGATCTTGCCCCAGCCATGCACCAGCAAATTCCAGCCAACCGCGACGCGCACGACCAGCCAGGATAACGGAATGACCGCGTCGTAGAACGGTTGCAGAGCCGGAAAGAAAAGCTTCGTTTTTGTCTGTTGTTGCGCCATGATCCTCCCCCTTTATTATTACAAATGGACAGCGGCGCGTACGCGTTTATTCACGCCACTTCCCGCTTTTATTTATTTCGCGGACACGATCAGCGAGTAGCGCTCGTCTGCGGCGAGGCATTGCGCCTCCGGCACGCCAAGTTCCTTGCGCACCATATTGGTGCCGAGCACGAGCGAGACCATTTTGTAATAGGCGTGCCGGCGGCTCATGCCTTCGCGACCCATGCCGCAATCCGACGAGATCACCAGCCGCTCCGGCGGAATGAACTGCAACGCCGCCCGGATCTGCGCTGCGACTTCGTCAGGGTTCTCCACTTGCAGCGTGTGGTGGTCGATGACACCGATGGCGATCTTCTTGTCGGTGATCGTCTTGCCGATCGCTTCGAGATCGATGCCGCCGGAGCTCGACGATTCGAACGTGATGACGTCGGCATCGACCGTATTGTAGGCCTCGAGCGCCGGCTTATAGCTCTGCACCTGCGCAAACATGCGCTGTTGCGAGGGATTGCCCCAGCAGGAATGCGCCCACACTTCGGTCTTGGCGCGCAGCCCTTTGACCGTGCGATTGAAGACCTCCACCATGAGCTGGGGCGTGATCACCTTGTCCTGGATCTTGCGCACCGCGATCAGGTGGATCTGCGGCTCCTCGATCTGGACCACCGGACAGCCGGCATCGGCGAGCTCGTGATATTCCTCGTTGAAGGCGTCGGCGATTGCGAACATGCGATCAGGCACGCTCTTGTAGTGACGATCCTGTAGCGCAAAGGCAACGATCTCGGCCGAGACGGCGCCGAACTTGACGGGCCGCGTGGTGAGACGCTGCGCCACCTTCCACATCGCGGTGTATTGCAGATTGCCGCGCCCCACCGGGCCGGTGATCAGCGGCATGACCCGCGACTCCAGGTAATCGTGCAAAATATGCCCGCGCGGGAACCAGATACCGCCGCGGCCGGATGGCGTCGCCAGCGGATGTTCGATGTCCAGGCCGCTCATGTGGTTCGGCGGATAGGCCGTCCAGCTTTGGCCGCCGACATCGTCGTCGAAGCGACAGTCGCCGTCGGTAAGGATGTCGAGGCCGGCGAGCTCCTGATCGCGCAAATAACACGTTAATGCGTCTTCATATTGCTCGCGGAAACGGCGACCCACCATCGCCTCGAGAAAATGGCGCGTGCCGAGATTCTCCGTGTACCAGCTCGGCCGCGGCAGCGAGCCCGTGATCGTCGTCGGCAGTTTAATGTCCTTGGTGGCCCGAAACATCCTCGTCTCCCCAACTGCCGCCCCACGCGCGGCTTTATAGCGGGCGCGCTCGCGCCCGGCGGCTTACAACTTAGCAGGCCGGATGTGTCTATGATAAGCGCTGATGACGTTGGGCTATTGCCCGCCGCCGCGCAGATCAGGTGCCGGTAAACACCGGCTTGCGCTTTTCCATGAAGGCGGTGCGGCCTTCGGTGTAATCGCGGCTGACGAAGCATTGCTCAACGAGTTCGGCGGCGTGTGTCAGATTGCGCTTGGACTCGTCCTTGAGAATCTCGCCAACCGTGAATTTCACCGCCTTGATGGTGAGCGGCGCATTCGCGCAAATCATATCTGTGATGCTTTTGACGTAAGGCTCCAGCTCCACGCTCGGCACGACGCGGTTGACAAGACCCATTGCCAAAGCCTCGTTCGCGTCGAACTGGCGCGCGGTGTAGAAAATCTCTTTGGCGAAGGCCGGGCCGACCATGTCGACAAGCCGCTTGAGGCCTTTATAGCCGTAGCCGACGCCGAGCTTGGCCGCCGGCACGGCGAAGCGGGAATCCTCCGAGCAAATCCGCAGGTCGCAGCATGTGGCGAGCCCAAGGCCGCCGCCCAGGCAGTAACCCTTGATCATGGCGATCGTCGGCTTCGGAAATTCGGCGATGCTTGAATAGGCCGCGTCCGACTTCAAATTGTAGGCGCGCTGCGCTTCGAGCGTGGCGCGTTCGCTGGCGAATTTAGAAATGTCGGCGCCGGAGACGAAAGCCTTGCCGCCCGCGCCGGTCAGCACCACGACGCGAATTTGGTCATCGGCGGCAAAGCCATCGAGAATACGCTTCGTCGCTTCCCACATATCCAGCGACACCGCATTGTGCCGCTCGGGATTGTTGAAGATGACCTTGCCGACGCGGCCTTCTTTGCAAGCGAGCATCTTGTCTGTTTGGGACATGTCAGTTTCCTTTGTCAGAGCACCTTGGCTTGGCGAAGCGCCGCGATCTCGCGCGCCTTGAAGCCAAACTCCTTGAGGATGACGTCGGTATGTTCGCCCAGGTCCGGTGGCCGCGCAGCGAGCCGCGACGGCGTGCGCGACAGCGTGACCGGCTGACCGAGCAGCTTCATCTTGCTTCTATCCTTTCGGGTCACGGCCTGAACAATGCCGAGATGCTGCACCTGCGGATCGGCGAAGACCTGATCGATCGCGTAAATGGGCCCGGATGGTACGCCAGCTTTGTTGAGACGATCGACCCAGTCGGCGCTGGTCCCATTAGCGAGGTAATTGTCGATCTCGACACTGAGCGCATTGCGATTCTTCGATCGCGCTTCCGGCGTTTTATAGTCTGGCTTGTCCATGAGCGCGGTAGCGCCGACCTCTTCGCAAAACCGCTGCCAGGTTTTTTGGCCGGCCGTGGCGATATTGATGTAGCCGTCTTTGGTCTTGAAAACGCCGGTCGGAATGCTGGTCGGATGATTATTGCCGGCTTGTTTGGGAATTTCGCCCTTGACCAAATAGCGCGAGCCTTGGAAGTCGAGCATGAAAACCTGCGCTTGCAAGAGCGAGGTCTGGATGTACTGACCCTTTTTGGATTTCTCGCGCTCCAGCAAAGCAACAAGAATGCCGATCGCGGCGAACAGCCCAGCGGTCAGATCGGCAATCGGGATGCCGGCACGGACGGGCCCCTGCCCAGGTAGCCCCGTGATCGACATCAGCCCACCCATGCCTTGTGCAATCTGGTCGAAGCCCGGCCGATTGGCGTATGGGCCGGTTTGGCCGAAGCCGGAAATGCTGGCATAGACAAGGCGCGGATTGACCTTCGCCAATGTTTTGTAATCGATGCCAAGGCGCTTCTTCACGTCGGGACGGAAGTTCTCCACCACGACATCGGCCCTCTTGACCATCCGCTTGAACGCCGCCCGCCCTTCGGGCGCTTTGAGGTTGAGCGTCATGCTGCGCTTGTTGCGGTGCAAATTCTGAAAATCGGAACCCTCGCGCGGTCCGCCCATCTGATCCTCAACGCCAGGCGGCGACTCGATCTTGATGACGTTGGCGCCCCAATCGGCAAGCTGCCGCACGCAAGTCGGGCCTGCCCGCACGCGCGTAAGATCAAGCACCGTGAAGCGTGCCAGAGCCTTGGAAGCGCGGGAAAAGGGCATTGCTGACTCTCCGACAAAATCTCTTGAACGGTCAAAATACCGTTGGGTGGGGCCGAACTTCAACGATCCGGACGGTGTTGTCTACCGGGCCTGGCCTAAGCGTCCTTTGTGCCGGCAAATCGGCTAAAGTGACGCAGCGTCTGTGTAAGGGTCGGGGCGCCATTTTTCCGGCACTTTAGAGAGGCGATCATGAACGAAGACGTATTCAACGTGAGTGTGCGCAAATTCCTCAAGAAGGTCGGTATTACCTCGCAGCGCGAGATCGAAAAGGCAGTCCGTACCGCGATCGCCAATGGGCGGATGAAAGGACACGAGACGCTGCCGGCCAAAATGACGCTCGCAGTGGGAGCGATCGGGCTTGTCGTAGAGATCGACGGCGCAATCGAGCTGGAATAAGCGCGACACGTTATCAATCTCCGCTTTGGTGCAGTCTCGGTGCAATGATGTCAAACCTGTGTCGTTCGCTTCTGGTCGTGCTTGTGCTTGCTCTCGCCGTGGCTTGCGCCGTCGCGCAAAGCCGCAGCGGCCGCGATAATGATCGGAATAATTCGCGGGAGGACGCACAGCGTGCCGCGGAGCGCCACGATCAGAATGCCCCGGGCGTTTTGGTGCTGCTGCCGGCCGATTCGGTTACCGAGCACAGCATCGACCTGCCGTCGGGCAAGCTCGCCTATACCGCAACCGCAGGCACGTTTTCCTTGTTCGACCAGAGCGGCGAACGTTCGGCGGCAATCTTCTATACGGCATTCGTCGGCAAGGCGGCTAACGCGGCGGCGCGGCCGGTGACATTCGTCTTCAATGGCGGCCCGGGCGCGGCTTCCGCCTTTCTCAATCTCGGTCTGGTTGGGCCGCGCATTGCCGAGTTTGGCCCCGACGGAAATGACGCCTCGAAAGTGCGGCTGATCGACAATCCGAACACTTGGCTGTCCTTTACCGACTTGGTGCTCATCGATCCGGTCGGCACCGGCTGGAGCCGCGCGGCCAAACCGGACGGCGCTCGCGGCTTCTGGTCCGTCCAAAGCGACGCGCAATCCATGGCCAAGGTCATTGCGCTCTATGTCGCCAAGAATGGCCGGGTCAGTTCGCCGAAATTCATCCTGGGCGAAAGCTACGGCGGATTTCGAGCGGCCAAAGTGGCGCGCGTACTGCAAAGCGAGCAGGGCATCGCCGCTTCAGGCATCCTGATGCTGTCACCGACGCTGGAGACCGCATTTCAATTTGGCGGTGATCGCTTTGCGCTCGGCGCCGCTTTGCAATTGCCGTCGCTGGCTGCGGCCGAGCTTGAGCGCAAGGGCGCGTTCAGCAAGGAGGCGCTGGCCGAGGCCGAACATTTCGCGTTGACCGATTATCTGACGACGCTGGCCGGTCCGCCGCCACAGGGCGATGCAGCCAAAAATTTCTATGGGCGGGTCGCGAAGTTCACCGGCCTGCCGGTCGACGTCGTCGCGCAATCGAATGGATTCATCCGCGACACGTACGTCAAGAACCTGGAATCCGAGACTCACAAGATCGTCAGCCATTACGACACGACCTTCGTATCCGCCGATCCCTTTCCGACGAGTCCGGTGCCGCGCGGGCCCGATCCTATTCTCGATGCGCTGGTGCGCGCCTATGGCGGCGCATTCGCCGGCTATGCGCGCGACGAACTCGGTTTCAAGACCGACATGTCGTACCTCCTGCTTGCCGGCGAGATCGCCGGCAAATGGGATTGGGAGCAGGGTCACGTAGGGGCAAGCGTTACCGACGATCTGCGCGTGCTCTTGGCGTTTACGCCGTCATTCCGGTTGCTGATCGCGCACGGTTACAGCGACATGGTGACGCCCTACGCGGTGTCACGCTATCTGCTCGATCATTTTCCGCCGTTTGGGGGCCGCGCGACATTGAAGCTCTATCGCGGCGGCCACATGTTCTATCTGGATCCGGCTTCACGGAAAGCCTTCACCGCCGACTCGCACGCCTTGTACGCCGCGCCTTAAAGCGCAGCATTAAGCCAGACAATGATAGCGAGCTAGCTCGCGCTCTTCGGATCGAGTCCGTATTTGGCGCACATTTCGTTGACGATGGTGACGTCCTTGCCGCCGGCGATCAGACCGATGACAGCTCCGGACACGTGCCCGCCAGTCAGATGGCTTCCACGATATAGGCCTGACGGCCGCTGTAAGCGGCATAGGGACTCTGGGCGTCGACCATCGCACAATAATTGACCGTTTCCTCCGACACGACGGTGGGAAACTTGGCCCATCGATATTTGGCCCCACCCGGATTGCGCAGTGACGGTGAGATCGCGTCGACAATGACCGGGCACCGGCGTGCCGTTCGCTGCTTCGCCGCTTTGCGTCACAGTCGTACCGGCGGTGGCGCAGGCGGAAAGCGCCAAGCCGGCTGCGAAGGCGGCGATTACGCTGGTTACTGATGCTCCCAAGGTCTGTTCGCTGGCTGTGTCGCGGACGCCGAATTCGCCGCCCTGTTGGTGACATGAACAGCGCCGATCACTCGCCTTCGCGGGAGAGAATCCGAGCCCCGTTGTTACCATTAGTGCCGAGATGCCGAGCAGCCAATTCAGCCGCAAAGCCCAAGCGCCAATGCCGGTAAGCCTCCGCCGCATAGTCCCCTCCAAATGACGACGTACGCCGCCGAACCCCGAATTGCGGGACTAACCGGCCCACCCACTAGGTATATCCAGCCGCATACCCCCGATTCGATCCGCCTCGATCGCGCTCCCAGTGGCAAATGTTCAACAGGAATTCTGGATTTCCTGGTGTGCGGCATATTTGCAACGTACTGAGCTTGGGCGGAAACGTCCTGCCCCCTCATCACCGGTGCGAAATTTGTGTGCTTTCGGCTCTTATTTTTGCAGGACACCCGCCAATCGGGGGTAATCGACCCGATCCGTCGGCCAGTCCGCGTTCGTTAATGAATTCCTAGTACGGCCTAAGTCGGGACCCGAGCCGCAGTGCATTCGGATGGTAACTGTGTCTTTTCAGCACTAGAGGACGGGGAGCTCCCACCTGTATGGTTAAATCGTCATGACAAGGGGGAGTACTTTCATGAAGAAGCTTGCTTTAGCAACAGCCGCGGTGTTGGCTCTCCTGAGCATTGCCGGCTGCGCTCAATACGTCGGCAAGGGCAAAGCCCCGCCGCCGGTCGTTACCAAGGGGTAAGTGCTGTATAGCACTGTATGGGGGAAGGGCCGGCCTTGTGCCGGCCCCTTTCTTTTTCCGGCCTATCTTTTCGTTTGGGCAGCGCTCGCAGCGATATGGCCGGCATACCTGTAATTGTCCGGCCGGTCACTCCGCCGCCCGCTTGCGAGCAAGCGCCGCGGCCGCGCGGTCGTAGCTCTCCTCGCGCGCCAATTGCTCCTGCAAACCGACCAGTGCGTAATAGTCCTCCAGCGGCAGCAAATGATCGAAGGTCGCCGTCAGCGAGTTTTCGCGCTTGAGAATGCGCAGAACGTTGCGCACCGCCTGCGCGGCGGCAAACAACGCGATCGAGGGGAACGTCGCCGCGACCACGCCGGCAGCTTCGAGTTCTTCCAAGCTCCTGCGCTTTAATCCCGCCGCCTGCGACAGCGTTGACATGTGCGGCCCGTCAACCTCGCGGATGACGCGCTTGATATCCTCGATGGCGTCGACGCCTTGCGGCTTGGCCATATCCGCTCCCGCGGCCATGAAAAGCTGGCAGCGTTCGATGGCGGCGTCGAGTCCGTCGACGCCAGCCGCGTCGGTGCGAGCCGCGATAAAAAAATCCGCATCGCGCCGCACGTCCAGCGCGGCTTTGATCTTCGCCAGCATCTGCTCCACTGGCACGACCTGTTTGCCCGGCAGATAGCCGCAGCGGTTGGGAAAAACCTGGTCACTAAAGAACACCCCGGCGACTCCGGCCGCCTCGAAGGCGCGGATCATCTGCCGCACATTGTTGACACCGCCGAATCCGGTATCAGCATCGACATAAATCGGAATTTCGACCGCGCCGCACATGCGTGCGTAGTGATCGGCATAATCGCGCGCATTCGACTGGCCCATATCGGCCTGCGCCAGCATCGACCCGATTGCCGCATAGCCGCCGGCGCAGATGGCTTCAAAGCCTTCCGCTTCCATGATGCGGGCCGACAATCCATCATAGGCGCCCGGCATCAGCACAAGTCGTTTGCCGGTCATCAGTGATCTGAATTTTTTGCGTGCATTCATGCGTGCACTCCTCTCATGCTGATCGGCGGCTATCACGCGCCGATTGCAGCCAAGGTTGCGCTGTTTTCGCGCGGCGCTCCCAGTTCGCGATCTCGTCGCTGTGCTTGAGCGTCAATCCGATATCGTCAAGTCCCTCAAGGAGCCGCGTACGCTCCGCGGCGGGGATTTCAAAACAGATATCTGGCCCGCCCGGACCGCTGATCTGTTGGGTCGAGAGATCGACGGTAAACGGCGCCTGGCCGTCGGCCGCAATCACGCGCGCGATGAATTCGTCGGCGGCATCGGACCCAAGCACCACAGGCAAGAGTCCGTTCTGGAGGCAATTTTCCCGATATATCTCGGCGAAGCTCTTGGCGACAATGACGCGAATGCCATTTGCCAGCATGCTCCACACTGCCGATTCGCGTGAAGAGCCAGCGCCGAAATTCTGTCCCGTAACCAGAATCACTGCTGCACGGAATTGGGGTTTGTTGAGCACGAAATCCGGATCTTCGCTGCCATCATCGCGCCTTCGCGCGCGATGAAACAACATCGCGCGGTAGTCCTCTTTGAGGCCGCGCGTATGCAATATGGGCGCGACCTGATCAGTATTGATGTCGTCTTTGAGCAGCGGCGCGGCGACGCCAGTATGACGGGTGAACGGCTGCATCACGATCTTCCCGCCGCAAGCTGTCGTGCATCGGCGATGCGGCCGGCAATCGCGGTGGCGGCCGCGGTCGCAGGACTCGCCAGATGCGTGCGCACCTTCGAGCCCTGCCGGTTTTCAAAATTGCGGTTTGTGGTCGAGACGCAGCGTTCCCCGGGTTGGCCGCGATCGCCATTGCCGCCGGCGCACATCGAGCACCCGGACTCGCCCCAGAAAAATCCGGCGGCGCGAAACACGCGGTCGAGCCCGGCTGCTTCCGCTTCACGTTTGACGCTGCTGGATCCTGGCACGACCATGGCCACCACGCCCTCGGCCACGCGGCGGCCGCGCACGATTTCGGCCGCGAGCTGCAAGTCGGGCAGGCGGCCGTTGGTGCAGGAGCCGATAAACACCCGATCCACCGGCAAGCCGACGAGCGGCGTTCCCGGCACGAGCCCCATATAGCCGAACGCATTAAGCGCGGCGGCGCGGCGGCTCGGATCGAGCGCGGCCGGATCCGGCACGCGGCCCGAAATGCCGACGACCTGGCTTGGATCGGTCCCCCAGGTGATCTGCGGCTCGAGCGCAGCGCAATCGAGCGCGACCTCGCGATCGAAGGCTGCGTCCTCATCGCTTGTCAATGTGCGCCAATACCGGAGTGCGCCATCCCATGCGGCACCCTGCGGCACGAACGGACGCCGGGCGAGCCATTCGAAAGTCGTATCATCCGGCGCGATGAAGCCGGAGCGACCGCCCGTCTCGATGTTGAGATTGCATAACGTCATGCGCTGCTCGATTGGCATAACGCGTACCGCGGCGCCGGCATATTCGACGGCGTAGCCGCGGGCACCGGCGACGCCGATCTCGGCAATGATCCGCAAGGCGACGTCCTTGGCGCTGACATGAGCGCCGAGGCCGCCGTCAAGTTTGACGCGCATGCGTTGCGGCCGTTTCAGCGCCATGACTTGCGTCGTCAGAATATGGGCAAGCTCGCTAGTGCCGCAGCCGAATGCGAGCGCGCCGACACCGCCTACGGTGCTGGCGTGACTATCCGGCACGGCATGCGTCGCACCCGGCAGCACGATGCCGAGTTCGGGCGCCACAACGTGCGAAATACCTTGCTCGGGGTCGTCGAGATCGAACAATCGGATGCCGTTCTTGCGGCAGCCATCGCGCATCGCCTTGATAAATGCGGAGCCGGAAGGATTGGTATCGTCGTCGCGACCAGGTTTGGTGGCAACGGTATGGTCCTGCACGGCAAAGGTCAGATCGGCCCGGCGCACCGGGCGGCCTTGCTTTTCCAGTTGCGCGAATGCGTGATGCGCGTGCAGCTCGTGCAGCACATGCCGGTCGATATAAATCAGATCGCGGCCGTCGGCGCGCTGCGCGACGCGATGAAAATCCCAGATTTTGTCGAATAAGGTGCGCTGCATGACTGTCGTGGCTAAACCGGAATGCATATCTTGGTTGGACGAGCGTTATTAGGCAAGCGGCGGATCGGATAATTGGCTCGCGTTGTCGGCATCGATCATCTGGTTCTTAGCGTCGGCGATTTCGCCCGCTCGAAGGAATTTTACCAAAAGCTGCTGGGCTTCCTCGGCTTCAAGCTCAAATACGAGTACGAGGACATGGCTGGATGGAGCAACGGCAAGACGCTGTTCTGGATTGCCGCTGCGGATGCCAGAGGCCGACAGCATAAATACCGCAAGGGCGATATCGGATTCCACCACTACGCCTTTGAAGTGGGAAGCCGCAAGGACGTGGACGCGCTTGGCGCATTTCTCGAAAAGAACGACATGAATATCGTCGATTCGCCGGGGGAGTATTACGGGCGCAATTATTACGCCGTCTATTTCACCGATCCCGACGGCATGAAGCTGGAAGCCATGGTCTGGGCGCCGCCCTCCGCAAGTGGGAAAAAACGCAAGAAAAGAATGCGCGCTTGACGTTGCGGCGTTCAGCGACGCCCGCTTGGCCCCGGTTTCACAACCTTGCATTCACGCCTTAGAATGAGTGGCACGAGATTCGCCCTATCGAACTCGCCCGCGCTCAGTGACCGATCAGACCAAATGAATCAGCCTGACGGAATTTCAACAGTGCGTGCGGCAATGGCGCGCGCCTGTCGGGAGGCGGGACGCGAGCCGGTCAGCGTAACGCTGATAGCCGTCTCCAAGACGTTCACCGCGGACACAATCGAACCGGTGATCGCGTCCGGTCAGCGTGTATTCGGCGAGAACCGCGTGCAGGAGGCTACAGCGAAATGGCCGCCGCTGCTCGCCCGGCATTCCGGCATCGAACTGCATCTCGTCGGTGCGCTGCAATCGAACAAGGCCAAGGAGGCGGTGGGCCTGTTCGATGCGATCCATTCGCTCGATCGGGCGAGCCTCGCCGAGGCGCTCGGCAAGGAGATCGCCAAGCAGGGGCGGCGTCCGCTCCTCTTCGCCGAAATCAATACCGGCGCCGAGCCGCAGAAGGCTGGCGTGTTGCCACAGGAGGCCGATGCATTCCTGACAGCGTGCCGCGACCGCTACGGGCTCGCCATTTCCGGGCTGATGTGCATTCCGCCGTTTGACGAGGCGCCGGCGCCGCATTTTGCGCTGACCGCAAAGATCGCGTACCGCAACGGCCTATCCCTGTTGTCCATGGGAATGAGCGCCGACTATGCGACTGCGATTGCGTTCGGCGCCACGCATGTGCGGGTTGGCACCGCCATTTTCGGCCCGCGCGCCGACGCTAAGGTCGGCGAAGCTAAGAATGAATGATGATTCGCGTTCTTGACGACAGCCGCAACAAAAATCTGATTAGGTCCTTGCGCGTGAGCGCCACGCATCCCGCCGTAGGCGCAAAACCCGTCCGAGCCACATGCAGGAATATAGCGCTGCCGCGACCGGCCACGCGGGGGCGCGTGTTGTGATCGATTTCGATGATCAGATCGTAGAGGCCATCGGACCGTGACAGACGATCGCCTGGGTCACTGGCCGACCTTTGGAATGGCTGGTTGTAGCGCCGATCGGCTGGGTCTTCACACCAGGCATCGTGCGGCCCGATCCGCCGAACCGGCAACAAGGTGCGCGGCCGCGGTAAGCGATCGGCACGCCACCACAGCCGAACCGGATGGAATTGCCCGGATGGCGTCGCGCCATCGCCCTCGCGTTTCGCGCCTGCCGCCTTGATACCCGAGCGGCCCAACGCGGCGCGGACGGCGCGCTGCCCAGCGACAAGCCAGGCTTGCGAGCGGCGCTGCGGCCGCGCACGAACGTGAATCGCCGCCAGGGACATTTTGCGCATCGTCTCGTCGTTCCGGGTCGGATGGTCGGAACGCGGGCCGCAACCGAGCATCTCAATGCAAGCCCAACTTTGCTCTAACGTTTTGTGGGCACGTGATCTTTTCGGGAATTGTTTTCCCTTTCGCCGATCATGCTCTAGTATCCGCGATTGTTCTACTTGCGCGCAGCAAAAGCGCGCCAAAGCGGCAGGACGGGCTCCATTTAATGCCGAATACGCGTAGGATTCTCATTGTCGATGATGACCCGGAACTCAGCGATGGGCTGACCGAACAGCTGTCGTTGCACGAGGAATTCGAGGCAGTCGCGGTCGACACCGGCAGCAAAGGCGTGCAAGCGGCCAAAGCCGGGCAGATCGATCTTGTCATCATGGATGTGGGCCTGCCCGACATCGACGGACGCGAGGCGGTGCGCATCTTGCGCAAGAACGGTTTTAAGGCGCCGATCATCATGCTTACCGGGCATGATACCGATTCCGACACAATTCTCGGCCTGGAATCGGGAGCCAACGACTACGTCACCAAGCCGTTTCGTTTTGCGGTACTGCTGGCGCGCATTCGCGCCCAGCTGCGCCAGCATGAGGCGAGCGAAGACGCGGTATTCACGATCGGTCCGTATACGTTCCGGCCGAGTTCCAAGCTCCTGCTTAATCCAAAAGGCAACAAAATCCGCCTGACGGAGAAGGAAACCTCGATCTTGCGCTATCTTTACCGCGTTGGGCAGCGGCCGGTTTCGCGCGAGACCCTGCTCCAGGAAGTATGGGGCTACAATTCCGGCGTCACCACGCACACATTGGAGACGCACATCTACCGGCTGCGGCAGAAGATCGAAAAGGACGCGGCCGCGCCCGCAATCCTGGTGACGGAAGCCGGCGGCTACAAATTGGTGCCGTGACGCGGATCGCATGACGATCGACGACGACATCGCATTCCTTGAACGGGTGCCGATGCTGCAGCGGCTTGGCACGAGCGCGTTGCGGATTATCGCCATCGGCGCCGAAAGCTATTCGGTCGAGGCCGAACAGGTGCTGTTCGCCGCCGGCGACGGCGCAGATTGCGCCTATGTGGTCCAGCACGGCTCGTTTGCGCTTCGTCCGGATTCACCGAACGAACCGGAGGCCGTTGCCGAAGCTGGCGCGCTTCTCGGCGAGACCGCGCTCCTCATCGAAGCGCCAAGGCGTGAGACGGCAACGGCGCGGGTCGATTCGATCGTGCTGCGCGTTTCCCGCGCAATGTTTCAAAAAATGCTCAAAACCAATCCCGAAGCCGCGCAGCAGCTGCGCGATGTATACGCATCGCGCTCGGATCGATTGACGCGCGACTTGCAACGGGTCCGCGACATGCTGGCACGCGGAACCGGGCCGCAATAGCCGCCCGCGATAATCTACTCCGCGCAGACTAGACTTCGAGGGTCAGCGTGACCGGCACGTGATCGGACGGCCGTGCCGCGCCGCGATAATGCTTGGAAATCGCCACCGCGGCGACGCGGTCGGCCAGCATCGGCGAGGTCCAGGCGTGGTCGAGGCGGCGGCCTTTGTTGGCTGCGGCCCAATCCGGCGAGCGGTAGCTCCACCAAGTGTAGAGCTTGGCAGGCTCGGGCGTGAATTGGCGCATGCTGTCGACCCAGGCGCCGGCCTTTTGCACGCTCGTGAGCTTCTCGCACTCGATCGGCGTGTGCGACACAACCTGCAGCATCTGTTTATGGCTCCAGACGTCGTGTTCGAGCGGCGCGACATTGAGATCGCCGACCAGAATTGCACGTGCCGCCGGTTGCGGGCGCAAACCCGGGTGCTCGCGCATCTCGTCGAGAAAGGCGAGCTTGTGGGCGAATTTCGGGTTGATCTCGGGATCGGGAATGTCGCCGCCAGCGGGAACATAGAAATTGTGCAGCGTGATTGGATCGCGCAGGCCGGCGCGCTCGCCGAATTCTGCCGCGACGTGGCGGCAATCGGCCTTGCCGCAGAAGCTCTGGATCTCGAAGCGCTCGAACGGCAATCGCGTCAGCACCACGACGCCGTGATAGCCCTTCTGCCCGTTGAGCGCGGCGTGCTCGTAGCCGAGCCGCCGGAATCGCTTCAGGGGGAATTTATCGTCGGGACACTTGGTTTCCTGCAAGCACAGAATGTCGGGCCGCACGGTCTTGAGGAAGCGCGCCACGAGATTGATGCGCAACCGCACCGAATTGATGTTCCAGCTGGTGATAGTCAGTTTCACAGGGATTAGGGGTGTCAGGAATCACGAGTCAGGAGTTAGGCGCGACCGCGAAAATAGATAGGCAATGGTGGAGAAAGAAGCGAGTGGTTTGATCACTCATCCCCCTCTCTGATCGCCGGCGCCTGATTTACTGAACCCCCGGCTGATCGCGCTGATAATTGATGACGAACAGGTTCGGATCGGGCTTCTTGCTGGAGTCGAGATTGTAGACCGCGACCGTCGTGTCGAAGCCTTGCGGGTCGGTCACCGTCCATTGCTTGAGGGTCAAATCCTTGGCGTCGAACATGATCATCAAGCGGTCGGTGCCGACCAAAATCTGCTTCTGCTCGATGACCACGGTGAGGTAGCTGTCGTCCGACGTGACGCTGACCACGTCGGTATCCCGCAATAGATCGATGCGCTCGGCGAGCAGATAGCGAAGCGGCGTCTGCGACAGCGGATAGAGGTCCTGGGTGGCGAGCTTGCGATCGCGCACCACGACCGAGGAGCCGTCGGCAATGATGTCGATCGGGCTCGGTGGATTATAGGCGAAACGGACGCGACCCGGTTTCTGGATGTAGAACGTGCCTTCGGTGCGCCCGCCATCGGGACCGACCTGGACGAATTTGCCGACCAAGGTCTGGACGCTCGACAGATAGCCGCTGACACGATCAAGGATCGCCCGCTGTTTGGCGTCGAAGGGCGAGGCCGGCTCCGGGGCGGACGGCGAGCTGAGCAGGCCACCGCCTGACGATCTGCTGCCGAACAAAGCGGAAAACGGAAACAGGCCCGGCGTCTCGGCCTTACTGGATGCGGCAGGAGGCGGCGCGACGCCGGTCTTGGGCAAGGGCGCAGGCACTGGCAGCGGAACATTTTCAGCAGCAGCGGGAGCGGCCAAAGCCATTGCTCCGATGACCGCGGCAACAATGCTGCCACAAATCGCGGCACCGCAACCGTGCGAGCCAGCCGGCGCCATGCTCGTCGAGCCGGTTTTCGCCGGGCGCTGTGCTCCCATTTCCCCTCTCCCCACCGATCCGCGTTGTGCGGCGGCTCTCGCGACAAAACAGCTAATCGCGCGTTATGGCAAATTCGGGACTAGCCGGAACGGCTGAGAATCTCGCCCTCAATACGCATCCTCATCGGCGGCTTCAACCAGGATTTCGCGTTTGCCTGCATGATTCGGCTGCCCGACAACGCCTTCCTGTTCCATCCGCTCCATCAGCGACGCGGCGCGGTTGTAGCCGATCTGCAACCGACGCTGGATGTAGCTGGTCGAGGCTTTGCGGTCGCGCGTGACGATCTGCACCGCATGCGCATAAAGATCGCCGCCCTCGGCGCCGCCCATCGCGGTCGCGTCGAAGATCGGATTGCCGTATTCGTCCTGTGGCTCCTCGGCGGTGACGGCTTCGAGATATTCAGGCGCGCCTTGCGACTTCAAATGGCGCACCACCCGCTCGACCTCCTCGTCGGAAACGAACGGTCCGTGGACGCGGCTGATGCGGCCGCCGCCGACCATATAGAGCATGTCGCCTTGGCCGAGGAGCTGTTCGGCGCCCTGTTCGCCCAAGATAGTGCGGCTGTCGATCTTCGACGTAACCTGGAAGGAAATCCGAGTCGGGAAATTGGCCTTGATCGTGCCCGTGATCACGTCGACCGAGGGGCGCTGCGTGGCGAGGATGACATGCAGGCCGGCGGCGCGCGCCATTTGCGCAAGGCGTTGCACCGCGCCTTCGATATCCTTGCCCGCGACCATCATCAGGTCGGCCATTTCGTCGACGATGACGACGATATAGGGCAGCGGATCGAGGTCGAGCTCCTCGTTCTCGTAGATGGCCTCGCCGGTCTCGCGATCGTAGCCGGTGTGGACGGTACGGCTGAGCTTTTCGCCTTTGCTGCGCGCTTCGGCGAGCCGCGCATTGTAACTGTCGATATTGCGCACGCCGAGCTTCGACATTTTCTTGTAGCGCTCTTCCATCTCGCGCACCGCCCATTTGAGCGCCACCACCGCTTTTTTCGGATCGGTGACGACCGGCGTGAGGAGATGCGGGATGCCGTCATAGACGGACAGTTCGAGCATTTTCGGATCGACCATGATCAGCCGGCACTGATCCGGGCGCAGCCGGTATACGAGGCTGAGGATCATCGTATTGATGGCGACCGATTTGCCGGAGCCGGTGGTGCCGGCGATCAACAGATGCGGCATACGTTGCAGGTCGACCAGCACCGCTTCACCGCCGATCGCCTTGCCAAGGCAGAGCGCAAGGCGCGCTCCGGTGTCGGCGTAATCACGCGAGGCGAGCAGCTCGCGTAAGTAGACGCGTTCGCGCGTCGGATTGGGCAGTTCGATGCCGATCGCGTTCCTGCCCGATACCACGGCAACGCGCGCCGAGAGCGCGCTCATCGAGCGGGCGATGTCGTCGGCAAGGCTGATCACGCGCGACGACTTTATTCCCGGCGCCGGTTCGAGCTCATAGAGGGTTACGACTGGCCCCGGCCGCGCATTAATGATCTCTCCGCGCACGCCGAAATCGGCCAGCACGCCTTCGAGCGCGACGGCGTTTTCCTGCAAGATGTCGCTGCTCATAGTGGCGCGGCCGACTTTGCTCGGCGGGTTCAACAATTCGAGCGGCGGCAGGACATAGCCACCGCTCCCGCGGCGCGGCTTGGGCATGCGCGGCTTGCGCACGCGGGTTGGCGCGGCCTCTTCATCGAGCGATTCCTCGTCGCTCTCGTCATCGGCGGTGTCGTCGAAGCGCGGCTCGATGCGCCGCCGCAGCGCGGGATCCGTCGGTGGTAGCGTGCTGCGCTTGCGGCGGCCGAACAGCCAAGCGAGCCGCGCGCGCAGGCTCAGAACCGAATGGATCAGGAAGCCGAGCGAAAACCACCCGGGTTGGCGTTCCTCGGCGAGATCCTCTTCAGGCTCGTCGTCGTCCTCGTCGGCATCCGCATCGCGCCAAAGCAGGCCCGAAGCGATTGCGGTGGCAAGAAGCCCGCCGCCGCCGAGCATGATGCCCGCAACGACGGCGCTGCCGCCGCGCAGCGGCAGATGCACCAGCAGCATTGGAACGCGTAGGATGGCGTCGCCGATCACCCCGCCAAGCCCGCTTGGCAGCGGCCAATGGGCGCTGCGTGGTAAGCACGAGGCAAAGGCCGCAGCGAGCACCGCGCCGATCGGCCAGATCATGACGCGCAGTCCCTCGCGGCCCACCGCGCGGTGGCCGAGCAGGCCGTAGCCCCACATCGCCACCGGAAGAATCAACGCTAATGCGCCGAGCCCTAAGAGCTGCATCAACAGATCGGCGGCGACCGCGCCGGGCCAGCCCATGAGATTATTCACCGGCGCATCGGTGGCATGGCTGAGCGACGGGTCGCTTACTGACCAGCTAGCGAGCGCCAGCGCCCCCATCATGGCGACGCTGATCAGAAATATTCCGCAGAGTTCAACAAGTCGGCGGCGCAGCATGGCGCCGATTTCGCTTCCCAGAGCGGCCATGCCGTCAAGGCTGCGCTCGATCATTGACATTGCTTCGCTTGCCTCAATCTTTCATCAGCCGAGCACCGCGACGAGCCGATGCAGCGCCTCGGCGGTGATCGCTTTGTCCTGCACCATGGCGACGCGGATGTAATCGGCGCCGGGATTGCTGCCGTCGGCCTGTTCGCGCGCGAGATAACGGCCCGGCACGACGCGCAGGCCGGCTTCGCGCCAGAGTCGTTCCGTCACGGCTTCGCTGCCACCCTGCGCCGAGACATCGAGCCAGAGGAAAAAGCCGCCGGCGGGCCTTCGATAATTGTAGCGGTCGCCGATGATCTGATCGGCGAGATCGAATTTCTCGCGATAGAGCCGCCGATTGTCCTCGACATGCTCCTCGTCGTTATAGGTGGCGATGGCGACATGCTGGAGCGGGGTCGGCACTTGCGGCGCCGCGACATTGCGCAATTCGAGAAAGCTCGCCAGGAATTCGCGGTCGCCGGCGGCAAAGCCGACGCGCAATCCGGGAAGGCTCGATCGCTTCGACAGCGAATGAAAGACGACGACGTTCTGGAAGTCGGCGCCAGCGGCTTCGAGCATACCGGCCGGTGGGCGCCCGCTATAGATCTCGCAGTAACATTCGTCGGACAGGACAAGAAAGCCGAAGCGGCGCGCCAGCGCCGTAAGCTTATCCAGATAGGTGCGGTCGGCGACGGCGCCTTGCGGGTTGGACGGCGAAGCGAGATAGAACGCGACGGTGCGCGCCAACAAATCTTCACCGAGCGCATCGAGGTCGGGGAGAAAGCCGGTCGCGGCGGTCGCGGGCAGATAGACCGGTTCGCAGTCGGCGGCGATCGCGCCGGCTGAGTATGCGGCATAGAACGGATTTGGGATCAGCACGGCGGGCTTTTTACTGAGCTTGCCGGCGCGCGGCCCGACATAATTGCGCGCGGCAATGCCGGCGAGGAAAAGTCCCTCGCGGGTGCCATTGAGCACCAGCACTTCGTTTGCCGGATCGACCTTTCGCGGCAACTTATAGCGACGATCAAGCCATTGGCCGACCGCGACCGCAAACTCGTCGAGGCCGCGATTCATCGGATAGCGGCCGAATTCGGCGACGTGAGCGGCAAGGATCGTCGCGACGAAGGTAGGAATCGGATGTTGCGGTTCGCCGACGGCGAGGCTGATCGGCGATTGGCCTGGCGGCGTGTCGGCTAGAAGTTCGCGCAGGCGCACGAACGGCGAGCGCGCATTCGGCGCGCCGGCGGGCGAGGCGCGAAGGCCATTCGGGGCAGACTCGCGGGTCATCCTATACATCAATGAACAGCGGGGCCGCCCGCCGCAGCTTGAACGTTCGATAGCATAGAAGCGGCGAGGTTAAGACCCGATTAACCAATTCGTTTCTGCCCGAAGTGAGGAGGCGCGCATGGCCCTTTTTCCTACCCCTTGAGGGGGAGGTGAACGGCGGCCCTACCCCCGCAGCCCCGAAAGATCGACCACGCCATCAAACAGGCCGGCAATCAATTTCAGCGCCGCCTTAGCGCGTTCGCCGCTCCAGCCGCCGTGCCTGGCATTGAGCAGGAATTTTTCCTCGATGTCGGCGCGGGTGAGCGGCTCGTGTGCGCCGCCGCGCATATGCGGCTGGTTTTCTTCGATGACTGAGCCGTCGCGCAGCGTGGCGCGAATGTGCCCGGTGAAATTCCTGGGATAGGGATTCTGCGGATCGATGCGATAACGCACCTTGCCGGCAAGCGCGAGCACGGCAGGGTCGCGCACCGCATCGTCAGAGAAGTCGCTCAAGCCCACATTGTCACGGACGAAGCCCGCAGCGATGCAATAGGGCGTTGAGAATTTGCCGGCATAGCCGTTGACCGGACGCTGCTTGGCGGCAAGCGGCTCCCACAGCCGATGCACAGTGCCCTCGCCGACGTCGCAGCTTATTTCGACGACATCGTCCGCGCGCACGCGCCGAGCGAGGCGGCGGGCGCAATCGATATAGGGATGCGTCATGGTCCCGCACGGATAGGGCTTGAACGCGAGCGTCTCGGTCACCCAGCGCGTGCCGAAACCATCGGTCAACATCGCGTAGTCGCCGGCGCTCGTGTGCGCGAAGGCATGAAAGAAGCCGTGCACGCCTTCGAACACGGTGCGCGGACCCAAAAATCCGGCGCGACCAAGAAGCGCAGCGCGCAAGCCCGCTTGCGCCGCCCAGCCGGCATGAAACCTTTTGGTCCAGGCGCCATCGGCGAGATATTCGATGATGCCTGACGCCATCGAGCCGGCGTTGCCGAGCGCATCGACGAGCTGGCGCGCCGTCAATCGCAGTGCGGTGCCGACACCGGCCACCGCGCCCATCGCGCCGAATACGGCAGTCGGATGGAAACCGGCCTTGTGGGTAAGCGTCGGCGCGACCAGCGAAAGCCGGCACATCGTTTCGACACCGACCGCAATGCCCAGAAGTGCAGCGCGGCCGTCGCGCTTATGGCGCTCGCAGGCCGCGAGCACCGCCGGCACGATCACGGCGCCGGCATGGACCGGACCACCCTCGAAAGTGTCGTCGAAATCCTCTCCGTGAATCGCGGTGCCGTTGACTAAAGCCGCCGCGGCGGCGGATAGCGTGCGTTGGTGCCCGATCGCGGTGCACGGCCCGTCATCGTCGCAGGCCGCAAGGACGCTTTTCACATAGTCTTGGTTGCGCGCGGTGATGGCGAGCCCGATTACATCGATCAGCAGTTCCTCGCATTTCTCCCCCACCGCTTGCGGCAGGCGCGCGGCATCGAGTGCGGCGATGTTCTGCGCGAGCGTTTCGGCGAGGGCGATCTTTGGGAGCGAAGGTGAGGTCATTTCAGTCTCTGAAAGGCGTCATGGCCGGGCTTGTCCCGGCCATCCCGAGCACCATGGCACGCCAGTGGCCAGCGAGATGCCCGGCACAGAGCCGGGCATGACGTAGTACATGCTGCCGCGGAGATGCGCTCAATACTTCGCAGCGATCGGCAATTGCTCCGCCGGGAACAGCGAGATGACGGTGTGCCCCTTGTCGGTGACCACGACCTCTTCCTCGATGCGGGCGGCGGAATAGCCGTCCTTGGCCGGGCAATAGGTCTCAAGCGCGAACACCATGCCTTCCTTGATGACGGTCGGATGATCGAGCGAGACGACGCGGCTGATGATCGGCCGCTCGTGCAGGTTCAAGCCAAGGCCATGGCCAAATTGCAGGCCGAAAGCAGCGAGCTCATCGGGGAAGCCGAACTCATGCGCCTTGGGCCACACCGAGCAAACCCTATCGGTCGTCACTCCAGGCTTGATCAGATCGATCGCCATGTCGAGCCATTCGCGGCAGAGCTTGTAAGCGTCCTGTTGCGCCGGCGTGGCGCGGCCGACATTGAAGGTGCGGTAATAGCAGGTGCGATAGCCCATGAACGATTGCAGGATGTCGAAGAACACTTGGTCGCCGGGGCGCACCATGCGATCGGTGAAATTGTGCGGATGCGGATTGCACCGTTCGCCGGAAATGGCGTTGATCGCTTCGACGTCGTCGGAGCCGTGGCGATAGAGGAATTCATTGACCTTGGCGACGATGTCGTTCTCGCGCACGCCGGGTTTTAGTTCCTCGTCGATCAGGTGATAGGCGCCGTCGACCATGGCCGCCGCACGGTTGAGAAGCGCGATCTCGTCGGCCGATTTCACCTCGCGGGCTTCGAGCATCACCTGCTGCCCGTCCTTGACCTTCAGCCCGGCTTTTTCCAGTTCGAACATCATCGGCGGCTCGATGATGTCGACGCCGATCGGCATTTTGGCAACGCCAGCGGATTTGAGGATCGAGGCCATCTCCTCGGCATGATGCTTCATCAGGCCGAAGGCCGGATCGACGGTGCCGCGCAAGCCGACGAGGCCGGCTTTGCAGTTTTCCGGCTTGAGCCATGGTGAATAGAGCTTGTGATGGACCGCCGCCGAGCCGAAATCCCACAGGATCGGATCGCCGCCGCGCGGCAACAAGGCCCAGCGTGAGAGCTTGTCGCGCGCCCATTCGCCGATCTTGGTCGAGGTGACGTAGCGGATATTGTTGTCGTCGAAGAGGAGCAGTGCGCCGAGATCGGACGCCTCAAGCGACGCCTGCGCACGACCGAGCCGATAGCGATGCATGCGCCGGTAATCGACTCGCTCCTCGAAATCGACCCCCATGGCGCCGAGCACCGGCAGATGCCGGCCCCAATTGTAGCGCGGGTTGATGTCTTCGGCGGTGATCCTGGTCGGTTCGCGCTTGGTGATGTCGTCCATGGGGGAACTCCTTGGAAACTGCTTGGGACCGTTAGCCTAACTATAGCCCTTTTCCCGGGCGCAGCGCAGCACGCACACCCGGTCCTCGCCTTTGGCGAGGACCGATCTCTCCCCGCCCGCGGGCGAGTGAATAGCTACGCCGGCATCGGAACGTCGCCGACGTCTTTCGGCACCTTATAACCCTTCTGCACGGCAGGACGCTTGGCGATCGATACGTACCAGCGTTTGACGTTGGGATATTGATTGAGATCAACCGTCTGCCATTCGTAGCGCGACACCCACGGCCAGATGGCGATATCGGCGATCGAATAGGCATCGGCGACATATTCGCGATCGGCGAGCCTTTTATTTAGCACGCCATAAAGCCGATGCGCTTCTTTCAGATAACGCTCCTCGGCATAGGGCGCCTTGCCCTTGTTGTATTTCACGAAGTGATGGACCTGGCCGAACATCGGGCCCGGCCCGCCCATCTGCCACATCAGCCATTCGATGGTGCGGTAGCGGGCCTCGCCCTCTTTCGGCAACAGCTTGCCGGTCTTGTCGGCGAGATAGATCAAGATCCCGCCGGACTCCATCAGGCTCACATTGTTGTCACGATCGACAATCGCAGGAATGCGGTTGTTCGGGCTGATCTTGAGAAAGTCCGGCTTGAATTGCTCCTCCTTCGAAATGTCCACCGCATGCGCGGTATAGGGCAGGCGGAGCTCTTCGAGTGCGATGGAAACCTTGCGGCCGTTCGGTGTCGTCCAGGTGTAGAGATCAATCACGGTGATGGATCCTATTTTGAATGGGAAAATGTCCGCTCGTTCCCGCGGGAATCCGGCTTATGATCGTCATCTGGGTCCCCGCCTGCGGGGACGAGCGGTGAATACTCCGGGTTATGCGGCGCTTTTCTTACCCCAAAGCCGGGCTGAGGCAATGTCGGCGCCCTCGCGGATCGATTTGAGCTTGAGCCAGACCACCGGCTCGATGACCCATTCGCGCCGGGTGAAAGTGCCGAAGCCGCAATCGGTCGAGGCGATGACGCGCTCGCGGTCGCCGACCGCGGTGACGGCGTCCTCGATGCGCCGCGCCACCACTTCCGGATGCTCGACGAAGTTCGAGGTGGTCTCGACCACACCGGGAATGAGGATCATGTCCTTTGGGAACGGCACGCGCTTGAGCGCGGCATATTCGTGGGCATGCCGCGGATTGGAGAATTCGATCGACAGCGCGCCGACCTTGGCCTGGTAGAGCGCCGGGAGGATTTTTTCGAGAGCAATGTCGTGGACGTGCGGGCCCTCCCAATTGCCGTAGCAGACATGCAGTCGCACCCGCTCGCGCGAGATGCCTTCAATGCCGCGGTTGATCATCGCCACATGGAGCTCGCAAGTCTTGGCAAATTCCGCATCACTCTGGTCGCGGTAGAACATGGTGCGGTCCATGGCGAGATCGGGCGCATCGATCTGCAAGGTCAGCCCGGCATCGGCAATCGCGCGATACTCGTTCTTCATCTCGCGGGCGATTGCGGCGAGATAGTCTTCCTGCGTGCGATAAAACGCATTGAGCATGGTCGAGGCGATGATGCCGGGCGACGGCGCCGTCATGAACATTTCGCCGAACGGGCGGCCCTCGCCGGCAATGCGTTTGAAGAGCGCGATCTCGGCCGCGATCGCTTTAGTGTCGTGGTAATGCAATTCACCGCGCGCTTCCGGCGCGTTCTGTTGCTTGCTGACATGCGGAAAGCGGTGGGTGAGATAGCGCACCAGTTCGGGAAATTCCTCGAACTCGCGACCGCGCCGGCGCTTGGATTCGCCGGCAAAGCCGGACATGCGCGCCGGCACATAGGTCTGAAAGCCGACACGCTGCTGCTCGCCATCATTGCCGAGATCGATGCCGGCCTCCTTCTGCCGGTTGACCACATGGCGCACCGCCTTTTCCATTTCCGCTTCGAACTGGCCGCGGTCATAGCTCTCACCCGCTTCGCGCCGGATTAACAGATCGCTCAAGCTCTCGCTGCGCGGCAGGCTGCCGACATGGGTGGTCAGAATGCGATCGCGGCTGTGAATCATGACGCTGGCTCCATCTGCCGCAGCTTATCGCCTGCGCATAATCTTGTCCGAAAACAGGTATCCACTTTTCGGGATCATGCTCTAACGGATTGCAGCGGAATTCACCATCGGCATAATGGCGCGACGGCCGCGCTGGCAACACCGCGGTAATCGCGTGAGGAAACGATAGGGATGCAACGCGGATGAATCTCGTTCAGTCGAGCGCGGCGCCGGCTGCCACGGCCGTACCGCGCGATTACAATTTCGCCGCCGATATCCTTGCCCGCAATCTCGGCGCCGGCCGTGCCGAAAAGATCGCCTTCATCGACCATCGCGGTAAATACAGGTACGCCGAAGTCGCCGACCGCGTCGAGCGCTTCGGCCACGTATTGCGTGCGCTTGGCATCCGCAGCGAGGAGCGCATCCTCATTTGCCTCCTTGATACGATTGATTGGCCGACAGCCTTTCTCGGCGCGATCAAGGCCGGCATCGTCGCCGTCCCGGTCAACACGCTGATGACCGAAGACGATTACCGTTTCATGCTGGAGGACAGCCGCGCGCGGCTCCTCGTCGTCTCCGAGGAGCTGCTGCCGAAATTCGCGCCGGCGATCGCGGCGACGAAGAGCCTCGCCAATGTCGTCGTTTCTGGCGAAACGGCACATGGCCATCATCATCTCGCCGACTTGCTTGCGGCGGTCGACAACAAACCGGTGACCGCGCCGACCACGTCCGACGACATGTGCTTCTGGTTGTATACGTCGGGCTCGACGGGTAAGCCGAAGGGCGCGGTGCACAGCCATGCCGATCTCAAGCTCACCGACGAGCTTTATGCGCGGCCGATCCTCGGCATTACCGAGGACGACATCTGCTATTCGGTGGCGAAGCTGTTCTTCGCCTACGGGCTCGGTAATGCGCTGACTTTCCCGATGTCGGCCGGCGCCACGACAGTGCTGCTGCCGGCGCGGCCGACGCCGGATCTGGTCGCCGATCTTCTCAAGAAGCACCAAGTGACAGTGTTCTACGCGGTGCCGACATTTTACGCCGCATTCCTGGCGAGCGTCGCCGCGCCCGCGCGTGCGGACCTGAAAGTTCGCCGCTGCGTTTCCGCTGGCGAAGCGCTGCCGCCCGATATCGGCCGGCGCTGGAGCGAACGTTACGGCATCGACATTCTCGACGGCCTCGGCTCGACCGAGATGTTGCACATCTTTCTCTCCAATCGCTCGGGCGATGTGAAATACGGCACCAGCGGTAAACCGGTGCCGGGCTACGACATTCGCTTGGTCGACGACGACGGCAAGGTGATCGAAGCGCCGGGCGAAATGGGCGAACTGCAAGTGCGCGGCCCGACCAGCGCGATGATGTACTGGAACAATCGCGCGCAATCGCGCGCCACCTTTCTCGGCGAATGGACGCGCTCCGGCGACAAATATGTGCAGGACGACAACGGCTACTTCGTCTACTGCGGCCGGCGCGACGACATGCTGAAAGTCTCCGGCATGTATGTCTCGCCGTTCGAAGTCGAAGGCGTATTGCAGAGCCATCCCGACGTGCTCGAAGCCGCCGTGGTAGGCTGGCCCGACACCGACAAGCTGATCAAGCCGAAGGCCTTCGTCGTGCTCAAAGCGCCGGAAAAGGCGAGCGAGGCCTTTGCCCAGAAGCTCCAGGACGAATGCCGGCAGAAGCTCGCGCCCTACAAATATCCGCGGTGGGTCGAGTTCCGCAGCGAATTGCCGAAGACCGCAACCGGCAAGATTCAGCGCTTCAAGCTGCGCGCGGAAGCCGACGCGCGGTGATCCCGCTTGTCCCGGCTACTTGCGTTAATATGTGCCGGGTATTAGTACCCCTTCGCCGCTAGAGCGTGATTGCTCGTATGAGCTATTGCGACTCTAGTGTTTTGTGGAGCATGATCTTTTCGGAAAACCGGTCTCCACTTTTCCGGATCATGCTCAGAACGCCGCGGTAGCTCAGCCGGTAGAGCAACGCATTCGTAAT
>Ga0306926_10000533_pt1 | contig 35720 bp, 27 predicted proteins | sample flu12Cox44000178_FD_203759 | JGI IMG/M metagenome (GOLD analysis project Ga0306926, IMG submission 203759) | Lab enrichment of tropical soil microbial communities from Luquillo Experimental Forest, Puerto Rico - flux8day.12C.oxic.44.000.178 (v2)... | ecosystem: Environmental > Terrestrial >...
TCAGCTTACCGGTACTAATCGCTCGTTTGAACTTGATCGCACTCATCTTCAATGCGCATCCAAGAATTCGTAGAACCAGCTTGCTAGGAATGAGCGCCATCATTGGCTGCTGATTCCTGAAGTGCCCTTTGCCGGTCTGGTGGTATTAGCGGGGAGCCCGTACCCGATCCCATCCCGAACTCGGCCGTTAAACTTCCCAGCGCCGATGGTACTAAGTCTCAAGACTTGGAAGAGTAGGTCGCTGCCAGGCCTGCTAAGGGCGCTCGCCTCTTCATGATCCACTCCTGTCAAACCGCCGCGGGCACTCCGCGGCGGTTTTTTATTGCCCCGGCCCGCGAGGAGAGTCGCATGGGAGGCCGGAGCGCCGTCATTCCCCGCACGGGCAGCAGACGCAAACGTGCCTGCTGGTGCGCACCCGGCGGTTCCCCGCCCGCCGCGTTCTATGCTACCGATGGGACAATGATAAAAGGCGCCGCAAAGGCTGCGCCAGGGACCGCCGGAGGGATAGCGTGACGGCAGACGCCGCGGCAGTTGCCGTGCCTGCTGCAAAGATCGAGCGTGCGGCACGACTTGGCGTCGTGGCCGGCTGGTTGTGGTCGGGCACGCTCCTGGTGCTGTTGGGGTTTCTCGTTCTCTATCCCGTCGCCATGTTGCTGCTTGGCGCGCTGACCAACACCAATCCGGTGGTGGACGGCTTCGGCGTGTTCGATCTTTCGCTCGCCAACTTCATCACCGTCCTCGGCAATCCCAACGTCCACCTGGCTCTGGCGAACTCGCTGATCGCATGCACCGGCGGCACCGCGCTCGCGGTCATCATCGGACTTACTTTCTCCTGGATCGTCGTGCGCACCAATACGCCATGGCGAGGCTTCGTCGCGGCCGCGAGTCTCATCCCGCTGTTCGTGCCGCCGCTGGTCGCCGGCGTCGCCTGGTCGATCCTGGGCTCGCCGAAGTCCGGCCTCATCAACACCATGATGGGATGGGCCGGCCTCGGTTGGCGCATCGATCTCTATTCCATGGCCGGACTGATTCTGGTGTTCGGAATGTATTACGCGCCTTACGTCTATATGTTCACGGCGTCGGCGCTGCGTAACATGGATCCGAGTCTTGAGGAGGCGGCGGAGATCGCAGGCGTCAGCCCCCTGCGTACGCTGTTCACCGTCACCTTCCCGTTGATCGCGCCGGCGATCGTTTCGGGCATGCTGCTGTCATTCATCGTCATGCTCGGCATCTACGGCATCCCGGCGGTCCTCGGCGCGCCTGCCGATATCCCCGTGCTAACCACCTATATTTTCAAGCTGACGAATTGGTCACCGCCGCTCTACAGCACGGCCGCCGCGGTCGCGATCATTCTGATGGTGGTGACCGGCGCCCTGGTGCTGTTGCAGCAGCGCGTGCTTGCCGGCCGCAGCTTCATAACCGTTGCCGGCAAAGCGTTCCGGCCGCGCGTCATCGATCTCGGACCCTGGCGCTGGCTCACGCTCGGCTTGGCGCTACTCTATCTCTTCGCCGTCGTCGTGCTTCCCACGCTCGCGCTGATCGTTGCCGCCTTCCGCCGGTTCTTATTCATTCCTAATGCCGCCAGCCTCTTCGACATGCGACATTACTCGCTAGTGCATTTCGACTCCATCTTCGATAACCCGCTCACCATGCGGTCGATCTGGAACACCATGGAGGTCGGCTTGGGAACCGCGATCCTCGGCGGTGTTATCGCCTTCGCCATCGGTTACACCGTTCACCGCAGCAGTGCACCCGCACGACGAGCAATCGATCTTTTCGCGACGTTGCCGGTGGCGATTCCGGGATTGGTGATCGGCGTCGCTTATCTGTGGGCCTGGATCGGGCTGCCTGGCGGGCTCTACGGTACGATGTGGATTCTCATTCTCGCCTTCGTCGCGCGTTTCATGCCCGACACGATGAAATCGCTGTCCACTTCCTTTCTGCAGATTCACCGCGAGCTCGAAGAGGCAGCCTGGATCTGCGGCAAGGGTCGCCTCGCCACCATCCGCACCGTCGTGTTGCCGCTGGCACGGCCCGGCACGGTCGCCGCCATGACGCTGCTGTTCATACTGGCGATCCGCGAGCTCGGCTCGTCGCTCTTTCTTTACACCAGCGACACGATGGTCATGGCGGTGCTGCTGCTTGATTACTACGAGGGCGGAAACACCGGAAAAGCGGCTGCTTTCAGCCTGGTGCAGACGGTATTGCTCGCGGTGGTGATCGGCATCGCCGGTTGGCTATCCCGCGGAAGCAGCGCCTCCCGCGGAAGCAGCACGCAGGCGAGCGTGGGCCGCGCCGGATGACGAGCATGACAACAGGAGGAACATCGCCATGAAATCGATGTTGACCGCGCTCGGCGTTGCCACCCTGATCGCGATGCCGGCGGCCGCGCAAGATTTCGGACCACCCGAACTGATCGCCGCGGCGAAGAAGGAAGGCAGGCTCGTGTACTACACCGCCAATTTCGCGGAGGTCGAGCAGGAGGTGATCAGGGCCTTCAACAAGCGCTTCCCCGAGATCAAGGTGGAGATGGTGCGCGCCCCGGGCGGGCAGCTGATCACCCGCGTGAAGACGGAAGCCGCCGCCGGCAAACTCGCGGCCGACGTGGTCGACCATTCCGATCGCGCGCTCATGAAGGACCTAGTGGACCTATTCCAGGATTACGCGCCGCCGAACGGCAAGGACTATCTGCCCGAGGCAATGATTTCACCCAAGCTGTGGCCGCGCGCCACTCTGGTCTGGTCGATCGCCTACAATTCGGCGCTGGTGAAGAACCCGCCGAAGAGTTGGATGGACCTCACCAAGCCGGAATACGGCAACCGGCAGATCGGTCAGGTCGTCGCGCCTTCAGGCGGAACGACCTGGACGCGCGTCATGTTCGAGCGTCAGGTCCTGGGCGAGGACTATTGGAAAAAGCAGGCGGCAACCAATCCTATCCTCTATCCATCCGGCGCGCCGATGTCGGATGCGCTGGTGCGCGGCGAGATCACGATTGGGCCGTTGCTTTACAACATCGTCTATCCGAAGAAGCGGGATGGGGCCCCGCTCGAGATTTTCTTTGCGCCGGAAGGGGCGCCGGTCAATCCGTATGCCAGTGGCGTGCCGACCACGGCGAAGAACCCCAACGCCGCCAAGCTGTTCCTCAACTGGTGCCTGTCGGAAGAAGGCCAGACCTTCATGATCAAGGAGCTTGGCAATCTCACCTCGCTGCGGCGCGCCCCGGTCTATCCCGAGGGTTTCGACCCGAAGGTGGTCAAAGTCTGGCTGCCGGACTTCGATCAGTACGTGAAGCTGCATGCGTCCTGGGTCGAGGACTGGAACAAGACCTACGGTTACCGACAATAGGGCGCAGAGGCAGCGGGGATCACGTCTCGGAGACGCGCATGTCGGCCTCCCTCGACGTCCGCGATCTGCGCAAGCAATTCGCCACGGGTCGGCCCGCCGTGGATGGCATCAGCTTTCACGTGCCGGCGGGCGAGATCGTAGTGCTGCTCGGTCCCTCCGGCTGCGGCAAGACCACGACGCTGCGCTGCATCGCCGGTCTCGAGCATCCCTCTGCCGGGCGCGTGAGTATCGGCGGGCGCGTGGTGTCGGCGCCGGCCGACGGCGTTCAAGTACCGCCGCGCTCGCGCAACATCGGTATGGTGTTCCAGTCCTACGCGGTCTGGCCGCATATGACGGTCAAGCAGAACGTTGCCTATCCGCTCCGACATCGCCGCGTACCGCGCGCCGAGATTGACCGCAGGACGGCCGACGTGCTGCGGTTGGTCGGCCTGGCGGAATTCGCGGATCGCTCGGTGGTGTCGCTCTCGGGCGGGCAAATGCAGCGCGTGGCGCTTGCGCGCAGCCTCGTCTACCAGCCTCAGCTCCTTCTGCTCGACGAGCCACTCAGCAATCTGGACGCGCAACTGCGCTTGCGGCTGCGGGACGACTTGCGCCGCATCATCAAGCAGACCGGGGTTACGGCGGTCTACGTGACCCACGACCAGGCGGAAGCCGTGGTGCTCGGCGACCGTATCGGGGTCATGCGCGACGGCAAGCTGTTGCAGATGGCGGCGGCAGACGAGATCTACAATCGGCCGGCCGACTTGTTCGTTGCCAAGTTCACCGGCGCATCCAACTTGCTCCCCGGCCGCGTGCTTGCGCGCAACGGCGAATTCGGCATCGTCGATGCGGGCGGCCAGCGCCTCACGGCGCTCATGCCGGCGACCGTCGGTGCGGGCGAGGCGGTCAAGATCGCGGTGCGGCCGGAGAACATTAGGCTCGGCGACAATGTCGTGACGGACGACGGCAATCGCTTCACCGCTCGCGTCGCGGCGCGGCGCTATCAGGGCACCCAGACAATCTATGAGCTCGCCGCCCTCGGCGGCCGCCTCGAGGCGCTCGAGCTCGGGACCTATGCGCGGCACGAGATCGGCAGCGAGGTAGAGGTCGTTCTGCCGTCGGCGCTGTGCTGGGCCTACCCCGCACGCGAGGACGCGGCACTGGAATAGGCGGCGCCGTCGTTGCGCCGCCAGCGGTTCGCAATGTAACGGAGGCCGTCGTGCTGGCCCGCTCGGCATCCATGCGCGATCGCATCGCCATGTACAACGGCAATGCGCTCAAGATCGGCGTCTTCGGCGCCAACTGCTCGTCCGGCCGCTCCGCCACCAAGGTGCCGGAACGATGGTCCGCGAGTTGGCCGGACTGCCGGCGCCTCGCCCGCATGGCGGACGAGGCGGGCATCGATTTCATGCTGCCGATCGGCCGCTGGAAAGGCTACGGCGGCGACACCGAGTTTCATGGCAACACGCTTGAGACCATCACCTGGGCCGTCGGCCTCCTGTCGGCGACGCAGCGCATGACCGTGTTCGGCACGGTGCATGCGCCGTTGTTCCACCCGTTGATTGCGGCCAAGGAATTTGTCACCGCCGACCATGTCGGCGAGGGGCGCTTCGGGGTCAATCTCGTGGTCGGCTGGAACGAGGGCGAGTTCGAGATGTTCGGAGTGACCCAGCGCGAGCACGACGCGCGCTACGCTTTCGCCCAGGAATGGCTCGACGTCGTCAAGCAAGCGTGGTCCGAACGCGGCGATTTCGATTTCAACGGACAGTTTTTGCAGCTCAAGGGCGTGCGCGCCTATCCCAAGCCTTACGGCGAAACGCGGCCGATTCTCATGAATGCCGGCTCCTCGCAAGTCGGGCAGGCATTTGCGCTGCGCAACTGCGACGCCTTCTTCGTGGCGACCTCGGGTTCGCGCACCTCGCTCGAGGGTAATGCGAAGAAGGTCGCCGAGATCAAGAGCGCGGCGCAAAGCTTCGGACGCGACATCGAGGTCTACACGGTCGGCCAGGTGATTTGCCGCGCCAGTCAGACGGAAGCGGAAGATTACTATCGCCACGCCATTATCGAGAACGCCGATTGGGGCGCGATCGACGGCATGCTTGCGAACAAGAACATCACGCCGCAGACGATTCCGCCCGAGGAATACGTCAAGAAACGCCAGTATTTTGCGAGCCACGCGATCGGCGGCTATCCTTTCGTCGGAACGCCGGATCGGGTGGCCGACGAGCTCGCAAGCATCAGCAAAGCCGGCATGCGCGGGATCGCGCTCTCCTTCGTCAACTATCTCGACGAGCTGCCGTATTTTTGCGACGAGGTCCTTCCGCGTCTCGCGCGGCTTGGCGTGCGGGCGGCGCACTGACTTCATCGGTTCGTGATCGGACGCAGCCGTCCCATCATCAGAAAACCATGATAATGGTAAAGATCGCGGGCGGCCCACTCAGGGAACATACCCATGTCAGAGGCTCTGAAGGCGCGGAGATCTCTCGCACGCTCGGTCGTGACGGCGAGTGGCTGCATGGCGGCGGTGCTGCTCCTGCTCGTTCCGCTTCTGACGCTCGAGGCCGACGCCCGCGGCGGCGGTGGGCACGGCGGAGGTTTTGGCGGGCACGTCGGAGGCTTTGGCGGCCACGGCGGCTTTGCGGGACGGGTCGGCGGAACGGGCTTTGCCGGACGCAGCGTAGGTTTCGGCGGCGCTCGCTCTTTTGGCGTCACCCGTTTCGGCGGCATGAGCGGCGCACCTCGCTCCTTCGGCGTGACGCGGATCGGCGGCGTGGGCGTAGGGTCTCGTTCCTTCGGCGGCCGAAGTTTCGTCGGCCGTTCCGTCACCTCGCCGCGATTCGGCGTAGCGACGGCGCGCGCCGGCGGCGGCCGCTTTGCCACCGCCTCGGCTCGCACGGTGACGGCGCCTGGCATACACAGCGTCCATGTAGGCCGCGGCGTATTCGGCAATCGCGCGATCGCCAACGTGGCTTGGCATTCGCGATTCGCCTCGTCGCGGTTTCACGGCAGGTTCGTAGGCTCGCGCTGGTGGCCGTGGTGGCGCGGTGGCCTCGTCATCGGCTGGATCGGGCCGGTGTTCTGGCCCTACGTCTATGACGATTTCTTCGACTACGTGTTTTGGCCCTACGCCTACGACGATTTCTGGCCCTATGCCTACGACGACGTCTATTACGGTCTCTACGGCAATTACGGCTATATCCCGCCCGGCGTGAGTTCAGGCGGCCGCAGCGTAAGTTCGGCCGGGCGCCGTGTCGCGCGCACGGACGGCGCCCAGCGCCGCGCCGCGGACGTTTGCAGCGACGACGCCGCGCAATTGGCCAACTGGCCCATCGAGCGTATTTCCGAGGTGGTTGAGCCGACCGATGCGCAGCGTGGCGCGCTCGACGACTTGCGCGCGGCGAGCGCCAAGGCCGTCGACATGCTCAAGGCCGGTTGCCCGAACGATCTGCCCAGCATCCCGACCGGGCGGTTGGCGGCGATGCAGAGCCGGCTTGAGGTCATGCTCGCGGCCGTCAAGACCGTGCGTCCCCCGCTCGAGCGCTTTTACCAATCGCTCAGCGACGAGCAGAAGGCGCGCTTCAACGCTGTCGCGCCGGCGGATGATGCCAATGCTGCCGGAAAAGATCAGCGCGATCTCACCAAGTTCTGCGATGAGAAGGCGCCGGGCATCACCGACTTGCCGATCGCTCGCATCGCCCAGGCGGTTCAGCCCACGCCGACGCAGCGGGCGGCGCTTGATGAACTGCAGGAAGCCTCGGTCAAAGCGGCGGAAAGGCTCAAGGCCAACTGTCCGACCTATGAAACGCTGACCCCGACGGGCCGGGTCGAGGCCATGGAGAAGCGGCTTGAGGCGACCCTCGACGCGGTGAAGACCGTGCAGCCGGCGCTGGCGAAATTCTACAATTCGCTGAGCGACGAGCAGAAAGCGCGCTTTAATTCACTGCGCTCGACCTCCCGGCCGGTGGGGTGAAAGTCGCTTGCACGGGGGCGCTTTCCCCCTCCGCGCCGCTTTCCCACGGCGGTCATTTTGCCGGGCATGCGCGTCAACATGCGCGAAAACGCGCTTATGATCCGGCGATCCATCCTCTTTGCGGAAGTGGTGGATACCCGGGCGGAGCTTGGGCGTGTGAGGTGGGTGCGCCGGCCTCGCCGGCTTGTGGAGGAGGGTCGGCGTCGACGGCAACCATGGCTCAAGGCGACCCCAAAACACGCGAGGTGAAAAAGGTCGTGCTCGCCTATTCCGGCGGGCTCGATACCTCCATTATTTTGAAATGGCTGCAGACCACCTATCGCTGCGAGGTGGTGACGTTCACCGCCGATCTCGGCCAGGGCGAGGAGCTCAAGCCCGCGCGCGAGAAGGCGCTCCTTCTCGGCATCAAGCCGCAGAACATCTTCATCGAAGATCTGCGCGAAGAGTTCGTGCGCGATTACGTGTTCCCGATGTTTCGGGCGAACGCGCTCTACGAGGGCCAGTACCTGCTCGGCACCTCGATCGCGCGGCCGCTCATTGCCAAACGGCAGATCGAGATCGCGGAGAAGGTCGGCGCCGATGCCGTCGCCCATGGCGCGACCGGCAAGGGCAACGACCAGGTGCGCTTCGAGCTTACTTACTACGCGCTCAAGCCCGACGTGACCGTGATCGCGCCGTGGCGGGAATGGGAGCTGCGCTCGCGTGAGGCGCTCATCGCCTTTGCCGAGCAGCACCAGATCCCGATCGCAAAGGACAAACGCGGCGAGGCGCCTTTTTCCGTGGACGCCAACCTGCTGCATGCCTCCTCGGAGGGAAAGGTGCTGGAGGATCCGTCGCAAGAGGTGCCGGATTACGTCTATTCGCGCACCCTCGATCCCCAGACGGCCCCCAACGAGCCGGCTTACGTCGAGGTCGAATTCGAACGCGGCGATGCCGTCGCGCTCGACGGAAAGCGGCTCTCGCCCGCGACTCTGCTCGCGGCCCTCAACGCGCTCGGGCGCGCGCATGGCATTGGCCGGCTAGATCTCGTCGAGAACCGTTTCGTCGGCATGAAATCGCGCGGCATGTATGAGACGCCGGGCGGCACCATCCTGCTCGCGGCCCATCGCGGCATCGAATCCATCACCCTCGACCGCGGCGCCGCGCACCTCAAGGACGAGCTCATGCCGAAGTATGCCGAGCTCATCTACAACGGCTTCTGGTTTTCGCCCGAACGCGAGATGCTACAGGCCGCTATCGACGCCTCGCAGGAGTTCGTGGCTGGAAAGGTCAAGCTCAGGCTCTACAAAGGGCAGGTCTCGGTGGTCGGCCGATCATCACCTTATTCGCTCTACGACCGCGACCTCGTCACCTTCGAGGAAGGCAAGGTCGCCTACGACCACCGCGACGCCGAGGGGTTCATTCGACTGAACGCGCTGCGGCTGCGCACGCTGGCGCAGCGACGAAAGAAGTTGAAGCCCAAGAAGTAGGACGCGCGGCGCCAACAGCGAAACGCGGAGAGCAAATGGAATTCGGTGTCTTCGATCACCTCGACCGCTACGGCGGCGCCCTCGCGGACTACTACGAGGACCGCCTCAAAATCGCCGAGGCCTACGATCGTGCCGGGTTCTACGCCTACCATCTCGCCGAGCATCACTCGACGCCTCTGGGCATGGCGCCTTCGCCGAGCGTATTTCTTGCAGCGGTGGCGGAGCGCACCACGCGTCTTCGGTTCGGGCCGCTGGTATGGCCGATGCCGCTCCACCATCCACTGCGGCTGATCGAAGAAATCTGCATGCTCGACCAACTGAGCGGCGGGCGTCTCGACATCGGCTTCGGACGCGGCGCGGCACCGATCGAGCTCGAATACTACGGCGTCGATCCGCAGAACGCGCAGGAGATCTACGCGGAGGCGGTCGAGCTCGTGATCAAGGGATTGACCCACAAGGTGCTCGACTTCAAAGGCCGGCGGTTTTCCTTCAGTGGCGTGCCGATGGAGCTTGAGCCGCTGCAGAAACCGCATCCGCCGATCTGGTACGGCGTGCACGCGCCCGACAGCGCCGAGCGCGCGGCGCGACGCGGCCTCCACGTCGTCAGCCTCGATCCGACCGACGAAACGCGGCTCGCCATCGGCCGCTATCGCGCGGTCTGGCGACAGACTCATGCACCAGCGACCGCGTTGCCCAAGCTCGGCCTTGGCCGCTTTATCGTCGTTGCGCCGAGCGACGCCGCGGCGCTAGCACTGGCGCGCAGGGCCTATCTCGTCTGGCACGCGAGCTTCACCCATTTATTCCGCCGGCATGGACGGCAGCAATCGCATCCGCGGCCCGCGACCTTTGATCTGGTGATGGAGCGCGGACAGGGCATCGCCGGCTCGCCTGCCACGGTTGCGGAATTCCTTTCATCCCAGCTCAGAGCGACCGGTTGCAACTACGTGGTGGGGCAATTCGCCTTCGGCGATTTGACGCGCGAGGAAAGTCTGCGATCCATCGGCCTCTTTGCCGGCGAGGTGATTCCTTTCCTGCGCGCTGATATCGTTTCGTCCGAGCCAGCCGGAGCCTCGGTTTGAGCACGAGGGAGGCAAGCCGAATTCGCCTGGCGGCCGACGTGGGCGGAACGTTCACCGACGTCGCCGCTTTCGACGAGACGACGGGAGAGCTTCGCCTCGGAAAGGCGCTCACGACGCCGGCGCGGCTCGTCACGGGCATCGAGAACGGCGTGACGAAGGCCGGCGAACGATTCTCCGCCGCGCGCCTTTTCCTTCACGGCACCACCGTTGCAATCAACACGATATTGGAGCGGACGGGGGCGCCTTGCGCCCTGCTCACCACCCAAGGCTTCCGCGACATCTACGAAATCGGCCGCGTCAACCGGCCGGAATCCTACAACCTGTTTTTTCGCCGCCATCAGCCGTTGATCGAGCGCGATCTGCGCTACGAGATCCGCGAGCGCGTGGACGCGCAGGGCAAGGTGCTCATCGCGCTCGACGAGGAGCAGGTGCGCGCCGGCGTAGCCGATGCGGTGCGCCAGAGGGTGCAGGCGATCGCCATCCTGTTCCTGCACTCCTACCGCAATCCCGCGCACGAGCAGCGGGTGAGAGCGATCATCGAGGAGAGTCATCCGCACCTCTTCGTCACCGCATCACACGAGCTCTCCCAGGAATATCGCGAATTCGAGCGCACCTCGACGGCGGCAGCAAACGCGTATATCGGACCGCGCGTCCGCGGGTATCTTGGAGAGCTGGGCGAGCATCTCCAGGCCGCCGGCTTCGACGGCGACTTCCTGATCGTGCAATCGACCGGCGGCTTATTCGGGGTCGAGGAGGCGCAAAGCGCCTGCATCCGGATGCTCGAGTCCGGACCCGCCGCTGGGGTCATCGGAACCAAAGCGCTCTGCGACCGTATCGGGCTCAAAAACGCGATCGCCTTCGACATGGGCGGCACCACGGCCAAGGCGGGCGTCATCCATGACGGCAAGGTGCTGATGACGGGAAGCGCGCTCATCGGTGGCTATGCCACCGGGCTGCCGGTGTAAATTCCGATGATCGACATCCAGGAGGTCGGCACCGGCGGCGGCTCGATCGCGCGCGTGGACATGGGCGCGCTGCATGTGGGACCGGAAAGCGCGGGTGCCCAGCCGGGCCCCGTGTGTTACGTGCTCGGCGGCGCCGAGCCGACTATCACCGATGCCAATCTCATCCTCGGACGGCTGGGCGTCGATCGATTTCTTGGTGGCGAGATCAAGCTCGATATCGACGGCGCCAGGCGTGCGCTCGAAGCGCGGATCGCCAAGCCGCTCGGACTCGATCTCGTTGCGGCCGCCGACGGCATTCTGCGCATCGCCACCACCAAAATGTCCCACATGGTGCGCTGGGTCACGACCGAGCGCGGACTCGATGCCGCCGATTTCACCCTGGTCGCCTATGGCGGCGCCGGGCCCTTGCACGCAGCGATGGTCGGGCGCGAACTGCGCATCGCCAAAGTCGTCGTCCCGCGCGCTCCCGGTCACTTCTCCGCCTACGGCATGCTGGTCGCGGAGTTGCAGCGTGATTTCGTGAAGACCTGGTTCACGCCGCTCGCCGACGCCTCGTTTGCGGTCATGGAAGAGACTTACGTCGCGATGGAGCGGCGCGGGCGCGAGGCGGTGCAAGGTAGCGAGGTTGCCGTCGCCGGCGTCGTGGTCCAGCGTGCAGCAGACATGCGCTACGTGGGGCAGGAGCATGCGGTCACGGTCGAGCTACCGGTCGAGCTGTTTGCGGCCGAGGATCGGGACGGGATCAAAACGCGCTTCGATTCGGTGCACGCGACCCGCTACGGTTATTCGGCTCGCGGCGAAAAGGCAGAGCTCGTGAGCCTGCGCAGCGCGGTCACCGGCGTGCTGCGCAAGCCGACCTTCGAGCCGATCGCTGCAGGGATTGCGACGCCGGCGGCAGCCGCTTTTCGCGGCACGCGCGCCGTTTATTTTGCCGAGCTCGACCGCTCCGTCGACACGCCGACTTATGATCGCGCCTCGCTGCTCGCGGAAAATCGCATTGCCGGACCGGCGTTGATTGAGGAATACGCGTCGACCACCGTCGTGCATCCCGGCGACGTGGTCACCGTTGATGCTTTCGGCGATCTAGTCATCGAGATCCTGCGGCGCTGAGGATGGACGTTCCACTGAAAGCCAAGCTCGCATCCGCCGGCTATAGACCCGACCCGGTGACCACCGAAATCGTGCGCAACGGTCTCATCGCCGCGACCGAGGAGATGAAAACCAATCTGATGCGCACCGCCTACAGCATGATCATCTACGAGGCGCTCGACTTTACCGTCGGCCTGTTCGACGCGGACGGCAACACCGTTTCGATCGGACTAGGACTGCCGATGTTCATCCGCGGCATGAGCGACACGGTGAAAGCCAAGCTCGCGCATTACGGCCTGGAAAACCTTGATCCCGGCGACATCCTTCTCACCAACGATGCCTACATCACCGGCAGCCACCTCAACCACATGACCTTCACGGTGCCCATCTTCCACGACGGCCAGGTGGTGGCGTTCTCCTGCTGCATGGCGCACTGGCCCGACGTCGGCGGCACGCTTGACGGCGCCACGACCGACATCTTTTCCGAAGGCCTGCAAATGCCGATCGTGAAAATCTATCGCAAGGGCGTGCCGAACGAGGAGCTCATTTCGATCATCCGCACTAACGTGCGCCTGCCGGAGCGCGCCATGGGCGACTTCCGCGCGCAGATCGCCGCGGTCAAGACCGGCGAGCGGCGCTTCCTAGAAATGATCCAGAAATACGGTTGCGATGCCGTGATCGGCGGCATCGAAGCCATCATGGATCACAGCGAGGCCGCCACGCGCGCGCGCCTGCGCCAGATCCCCGATGGCGTGTACGAGGCGGAGTCCTTCATGGACGACGACGGCGTCAGGCTCGGCGAGCGGGTGCCCATCCGCGTGCGCGTCGAGATCGCCGGCGAACGCATGAAGGTCGACCTCACGGACGTGTCGAAGCAGGTCGCCGGCTTCTACAACTCCGGCGAGACGGCGGGCCGCTCCTGCTGCCAGGTGGCATTCAAATGCCTGACCTCGCCGCTCGATCTTCCCATCAACGACGGCCAATTCCGCGCGCTCGACATCGTGTTGCCGCCCGGGCGCGTGGTCAGCGCGCTCAAGCCTGCCGCGATGCGCATGTGGATGACCTATCCTATGACCATCATCGATACGATCTTCAAGGCGCTCGCACCCGCGATTCCCGAGCGCATCATCGCAGGACATCATGCCGATCTCGTCGTCGGGCGCGTCAATGGCCGGCGCCCGCAGGACGACAGCTTCTACATCTATCTCGGAGGTTTGATCGGCGGCGGCTGGGGCGCCAAGCACAACGGCGACGGCTGCAATGCGACCATCGCCATGAACGACGGCGACACCCACAACGGCCCTTCCGAGCAGGTCGAGGCGAAATATCCACTGCTGGTCGAGCGCTACGCGCTACGCCCGGACTCCGGTGGCGCCGGCCGCTTCCGCGGTGGGCTCGGCTGCGAGCAGGTTGTGCAGGCGCGCCACGACATTCGCTTCAACTCGCAGATGGATAGGGTGAAGTGCAAGCCGTGGGGCCTCGACGGCGGGCTCAGCGCCGCAGGCAATTCGGTCGCTATCCACCGTTTTGGCGCGACGCAAGAGCAGCGCTTCCACAACGGCAAGGCGCTGAACCAGGTCTTGCACGCGGGCGATGCGTATGTCCTGCGCTCCGGCGGCGGCGGAGGATTTGGTTCCCCGCTCGAGCGCGACCTCGAGAGTCTCGCGCACGACGTGCGCTGCGGCTATGTCAGCAAGCACGCGGCCGAGACCTATTACGGCGCGGTGTTCGTGGGCGGCACTGATAGCATCGACGCGGCGGCGACCGCGGCGCGCCGCGCCGAGATGCGCCGGCAGGGCCTGCCGCAAGACGAGCCGATTGCGGATACCGGCGTGCCGCCGCCTGCTCCTGCCCACGCGCATGCGCATGAGCACGGCCACGAGAAGCTCAGCGAGGAGGAGCGCGTGGCGCTGGCGATGACGGGGAGGTGCTGCTCGTAGCTCCACCCTTCATCCTGAGGAGCGCGCGTACCGAAGACGTTCCGAAATATTCGCGCGTGCGTGCGCGCGTCTCGAAGCATGAGGCCGAACCTAACCCGCCTGGGCTGCGCCTTGTCCTCGCAGCGGCAGCGGCTGTTCGTCGAGCATCGCTTGGATCGCCGCGCGCGTGGTCGCAGGATCGAGCCCGTGCTGCGCGATGAGGTCCTGGCAGTCGGCCGTAATCGCATCGACGTCTTGCATCAGCTTGAGGCGCTTGAACTGATCCTCGTGGTGGAGACCCATGCTGGCGCCGACGATCTCCAGCACATTCATGATGCGGAAGGGATAATCGCGCTCGTGTGCGCACAGCTCGCGGTGGTCGGCGTGATAGACCGCGACCAGCGCGTCGACGCCGGCGCGCTCGGCGGCGTCGAGCTCGTTTCGCTGCAGCTCGCGGCGATAGGCCGGAAGCGCGCGGAAATAATTGCTCATCAGCCCCACCGCGGGCTGCTTGAGATCGATCAGCTCAATCCCCGGCACGGCGCGTAGGATGTCTTCCGCGGCCTCGACGACGCCCTTGATCCCGGGATGGCGGTGCAAGGCGACGCGCATGTCGACGCGCCGGCGCAGGAGCGGCCGCAGCCGGTCGAGTTTTCCCCGCAAGAACAGCATGAACGGCGTCATCTCGAATGGGCGTGCGCCGCGGGTCTTCTCGACCGTCGGCAACGTCGTTTCGGTGAACTGCACGTGGCAGCTCGGACACCACGACACCACCTGCCCGGATTTGCTGCGCGCAAGCTTGTCCATCGTGCTCTCGGCCAAGCGGCCGGAGGTCGCGACGTCGCCGGTCCGCATTTGCACGATGCCGCAGCAGTGGGTCGGTCCGCCCAGCACCTGATAGGTGACGCCAACCGCGTCCATGATATCGAGGGCAAGCAGCGCGATGTGCGGGGTCTTGAGCACGTTGCAGCCGGTGTAGAAGACGAAATCGGGTGGTGTATCGGGCTGCGCATTGTCCTTTTGCCCCAGTCGCGCCAGGAGCTCATCATCAAGCTGCAGCTGCGAGATATGGGTGACCTCGCGTGCGACCTTGCGGAAGCCCTCCACCCCTTGGCGGCGTTGCTGGCCCGGCTCGTCCCGGCGCCGCGCCATGGCGACCCTTGCCATTCCGAGCATGAAACGCGGATTGACGCCGTAGTCGCACGCCTTGACGCATTCGCCGCTGAGCACGCAGGCGTTCGCCCACTTGCGCGACGCCTCGGGGCCATCGCCGGTTCGCAAAATGTCGATGATGCCGCTGATCACCGCGCGCGGCTCGGCGTCAACCCCGCCTGCGCCCGTGACCGGGCAGACCTCGACGCATTTGCCGCAGCGGGTGCAGGCATCAGCCATCGCGGCGACGCGTGCGGACAGCGCGGTTTCGAACGTCTCGCTCATGCGGCCTCGCGATTTGCCCAGCCGAGACTACTGCGGCAGCGCAATGAGTTGAAGCCCCGCTCAAGCGCGACAGGTGGCCGACTGCGTGGCGACGCCATCCTCTAGGCCGTCACGGCGATGCCCTGCACCTCGAGCATCATCTCCGGCTGGGCGAAGCCTTGCACGGTGATTGCCGCGCTGGCGGGGAAGTCCTTGCCGAACAGCTCGGTGCGCAGCTCGGTCATGCGCGTGGTGTAGCGCGCGTCGATGAGGAACACCGTCATGGTCACCATGTCGGCGAGCTTCGCACCCGCCTCAGCGAGTGTCTTCTCGATGTTGCGGAAGGTCTGCTCGAACTGGGCGTCGAAATCGCCGGCGAGCGATTTGCCGGAGTCATCAATTTGGCCGGTATGACCCGCGATGTAGAGGGTCCGACCTGAGCCTTCGGTGATGACACAGGGCGAGAACGCGCGCTTGACCTGCCACGTGCCGCGAACGAATGATTTCTTCATGGCTCCTCCCAATATCGGCGGTGTTGAACTGTCGTCCCCGCAAAAGCGGGGACCCATGATCACCGCGCCTGGAATATGGGTCCCGCTTGCGTGGGGACGACGGACGGAACTAATCAGCCGGAATGAGTTTCACCTCGCATGGCCGTCGCGCATGGCGCGCCAGAGCCGCTCGGGCGTTGCCGGCATTTCGATGTGGCGCACGCCGAGGGGGGAGAGCGCATCCACTAATGCATTGGCGACCGCGGGCATGGCGCCGACGCAGCCCGCTTCGCCCGCGCCCTTCACCCCCAGCGGATTGGTCCGGGTCGGCACCGGATTGCTCTTCACGTCGACCGCGCTGATGTCGGTTGCCCGCGGCATGGCATAGTCCATGAACGATCCGGTCAGGTTCTGCCCGTGGCCGTCGAACTTGATGTCCTCCATCAAAATCTGACCGATGCCTTGCGCGACACCGCCGACGATCTGCCCCTTCAGCAGCAAGGGATTGATGACGGTGCCGACGTCATCCACCACGCTGTAGCGCATGATCTCGACCTCGCCGGTATCCTGATCGATCTCGAGCTCGCAGATGTGGCAGCCGTTGGGAAAGTTCTGCACGGGTGCAGAATAGGTCGCAGTTGCAATGAGCCCGACATCCATGCCTTTGGGCAGCTTGGTTGGGTCCATCGCCTCTTTCGCCACGTCCTTGATCGTGAGAGTGCGATTGGTTTTCGGGCTGGAGAATACGCCGTCGGCAAAGTTGATGTCGGCGGCATCGACCTTGAGGAGGTGGGCGGCGATCGCCTTGCCCTTGGTGATGATCCTGTCGACGGCTCCGGCGACGGCCGAGCCGCCGATCGTGGCCGAGCGCGAACCACCGGTGCCTTCGCCGACGAAGACCTGGTCGGTATCCCCTTGCACGTAATGCACCGCGTCCGGATCGAGCCCGAGACGGTCGCACATGATCTGCTTGAAAATCGTTTCGTGGCCCTGACCTTGGGTTACGCTGCCGGCGAGCAGCGTGGCCGCGCCCGACTTGTCGAACCTTATCTCCGCGCCTTCGAAGCCCTGCGCGGCCGCGCGCTCGATGGTGTTGGAGAGACCGATGCCGCGCAGCTTGCCGCGCTTGCGCGCTTCCGCGCGCCGCCGCTCGAAGCCGGCGAAATCGGCGAGCGCGAGCGCCATGTCCATGCTCTTCTCGAACTCGCCGCTGTCGTAAGTGAAGGTGAGCCCCGTCTTGAACGGCATGGCGTCGGGCGCAATGTAGTTCTTGCGCCGCAGCTCGGCCGCGTCGATGCCGAGCTCGTCGGCGGCGAGATCGACCAGCCGTTCGATCACATAGGCCGCCTCAGGCCGGCCGTTGCCGCGGTAGGGCCGCACCGGATTGGTGTGCGTGAACACCGCGGTGACGTCGGCGTGGATGGCGGGTGTGCGATAGACGCCGGCGAGCGTGCCGATGTTGCCGGTAAACGCGGGCATGCCCGTTTGCAGATAGGCGCCGATGCTGGCGACGGTGTGGACGCGCAGGCCGAGGAAGATGCCGTTGCGGTCAAGCGCAAGCTCGGCGTGGGTGACATTGTCGCGCGCCTGAGCGTCGCACAAAAACGATTCCGAGCGCGTCGACGTCCATTTGACCGGTCGGTCCAGCAGTTTCGACGCGAGTAGCACCAGCGCCACTTCGTTATAGACCGCGGATTTCATTCCGAAACTGCCGCCGATGTCGCCGGCGACGACGCGGATTTTGCTCTCCGGCACTTTCAGGATCGGCGCCAGCTCGGAGCGGAAGGGATGCGTGCGCTGCAGCGTCGTGTAGATCGTGTAGCGGTCCTCGGCGGCGTTGTAGTCGCCGATCGACCCGCGTGGCTCCATGCTGGCGGCAGTGACGCGGTTGATGACGAAACGATGCTTGATGACGTGATCGGCCTTGGCGAAGGCGGCATCGGTCGCCGCCTTGTCGCCGAAGAGCTGCACGAAGCCGATATTGTCGGGGCAATCATCCCACACCCGCGGCGCGCCCTCAGCGCTGGCTTCCGCAGTGGACACAACGGCGGGGAGCGGCTCGTAGTCCACGGCGATCAACTCGGCGGCGTCCTGGGCTTGGACGAAACGCTCCGCCACGACGAAGGCGACGTAGTCGCCGGCCCAGCGCACACGGTCCTTGACAAGCGCGGGATAGGGCGGCCGGAAGCTCGTCCCGTCGCGTCGGTTCAGTCCACCCGGGACGGGGAGGTCGCCCCATCCGGAGGCCTGCCAGTCCGCGCCGGTGAGCACCGCGAACACGCCCGGCGCCGCCTTGGCCCTGCTCGCGTCGATCGAGCGGATGCGTGCATGGGCATGCGGCGAGCGCAGCACGTAGCCGAATGCCATGCCTGGCAGGACGATGTCGCCGACATAGCGGCCGCCGCCCTTAAGCAGACGCGGGTCCTCGAACCGGGAGACGCTTTGGCCAATCGCGAATTCACCCATCTCATTTCCTCGGAGTCTCGAAGGCGCTGGCACTTTTATCGCAAAGCGGCGGCAGGCTGGCTACCCGGCCCCTCGCCCTGGGGCGGGCGATCGTCCCGGACCAGGAAGCGGCGCCGAACGCATCTCGGAAGAGGATAGCGGCAGTATGGCCTCTCGACTTCGCTCGCGCCGTGTCGGCGCAGTGAGACGGCGATCATTTCGCAAACCAGAAGGGAGATTGCAGGTCAGTCCGTCGGTACAATGTTGGCGTCTTTGGCGACTGTGCTTGAGCATAGGGCGCCGGTGTCGAAGCAACGCCAGTTATACCCGCTGGAGCACCGCATTGAACAGCTTGAGTCTCTCTTCCTGCAGATTCCGCAACATGTTCTTGGTCACCGTCGGAAAAGCCTCGCCGATGAGGATGTGGAGGCCGAGCGGCGGCAGCGAGCCCGTCTCGATCGCCTTGGTGCGCGCCGTTTGTTGTTGCAACGCTTCCTCAGTCGTGTCCTGCCAGACCAGCACGCGGAATCCGATGCGCTCGAGCGCGGCGCGCGTCGACTGCGGGGTGGACAGAAAACTGATGCTTTTGTCGGTTGCCCACGGCGTCGGGTAAAACGGCTCACCGGCCGGGCCGGCCGCGATCTCTTGCAGCGCGAGGCGTCCGGCGGGCGTCAGCACGCGACGCATCTCGCTATAGAGCCGATCGCGATCGGCAATGTTCATGGCCGCATTCTGCGACCACACGACATCGAAGCTTCCGTCGGGGAAGGGCAGGTCGAGCGCATCGCCCTGTCGATAGGCAACCTTGTCGGCGAGCCGCGTGCGCCGCGCGAGCATTTCAGCCGGCGCGACGAATTCTGCGGTGAAATCGAGCCCGGTCACTTGGCAGCCCAATTGGCTCGCTAGGTAGCGGGAGGGTCCCCCGATACCGCAGCCGACGTCGAGCACACGCTCGCCGTTCCTGATCTGAGAGAGCTGCGCCAGCCGCACGGTCGCGTTGCGCCCGCCCGAATGGAACTCGTCGACCGGCGCCAGATCGTCCGGCGTGAGATGCTCGATGTCTTTTCCCGCCGCCTTGAGCGCGGTGAGGATGACGTCGCCGAGCGCACGTCGCTTGTAGTGGTCGGCGACCGCTTGCGGTGATCGCGCCATGCCAGGTCTCTGCGTTCATCGATCGCGGGCCCATTTCGACGAGGCCGCGCAAACTCTCGCCTCTGCCCGCGCATGGGCAGAGGGAGTGCACGAATGCGTGGATCAGCCGGTCAGAAATTCGCCGCCAGCTTTGGTTTCGGTGCCGGGACGGGCGTTCCCTTCGGCAGATCGAACATCCCGTTGGGCAAGCTGTCGAAGAAGGCGAGCACCTCCGACGTCTTCACCACGTCGGCGTATTTGGCATTCATATCGCAGAGGTTGATGGCGTGGCTCGCCTGCGAACGGTCGAAGCAGCCCTCTTCGGCGAGCGCGATGCGATAGTTGAGGCTGAACGCATCGAGCACGGTAGCGCGCACACAGCCCGACGTGGTCGTGCCGGTGACGATCACGCTGTCGCAGCCAAGCAGGGTCAGATAGCTCGCCATATTGGTGCCGAAGAAGCCGGATGGCTTCTGCTTCAACACGACGATGTCCTGTGGCCCTGGCGCGATTTCGGCGACGATGTCGTTGCCGTCCACGTTGGTCGCGGGTTTGCTCGCCATGTCCTCGTCGGAGCGCGCGTTCTTCCAGGTCCAGCTTCCGCTGTCCCAATTGTCCTCGCGCCGCACGCCGGTGGTGTAGATCACCGGGATGCCCTTGGCATGCGCCTTGTCGATCAGCGTCTTGAGATAGGGCATGGCGACCCAGGCGTCCTCACCGCAGGAATTGCGCCAGCGCTTGACCGATTCGAGGATCGGCATGGGGCGTTCGTCGCAGAACGCGTAGTTGACGTCGATGATCAACAGCGCAGGGCGCTTGCCGAATCCGCCGCGCGCGCCGTAGCCCGAGGTCGCAAACACCGCTTTATCGCGCTCGGTAAGAAATTTGTTCCAGATGGGCTCTGACATGGTCATGTTTCCCGGTTGGTTGGTTGTGTTGAGTTGCGCAATTGCTCAAAGGCTCGCGCGTACGCTTTCGACGAAGCTCATGTCGATGATTTCCTCGTATTTTACGTCGGTCTTGAGAATGCCGGCCTCGCGCACGACCGCGCTGCCGGTTGCCCAGGCCTCCTTGCTGATCATGCCGTCCTTGCTCCACATCTGATCGCTGAACGAGCGGTCAAGCGTGGCCTTAAGGTCCTCAAGCGCCATGGTGGGAAATTGCTTCTTGGCAATCTCGGCGGCCTCGTTGGGATTGGCGTAAAGGAATTTCAGTCCCTTGACCATCCCCTTGACGAATCCGCGCACCACCTCGGGCTCCTTCTGGATCGAATCGAGGCGCACGTTGATGGTGGAATAGGCGTAGGGCCCCAGTTCCTTGGGCACGTTGAAGAATGGCTCGCTCCAGATGTTTTGCCGGATTCCTTGCGTGACCATGGGCTCGGTGGTGTTGCCGATCACCGCCTGACCGCCGCGCACGGCGGCAGGCACAGCCGAGTTCGGCACCTCGATCAGCGTGACATCGCGCTTGGCATCGAGTTTCCACTTGCCGAGCAGGTAGCGCATGATCGAGTTCGGCGTGCCGCCATAGGGCCCCACCGCAATTGCCTTGCCCTTGAAATAAGTCGTCCAGTCCCGGTCCTTGGGATCGTGCCCTTTGGCGGCGCAGAGATAGACGTTGCCGCGATCAACGCAGTGGACGACCGAGCGCAACTCCGCGCCCTTGGCTTTGGCGAAGGCGTTGTGCTCAGGCCCGCCGATGAAGGCGAAAGCCTGGCCGGAAAGCACCGCGTTGGTGTGGCCGCCGCCGGTCTCGATGGTCACGATCTTCACGGTGATATCGGACTCGGCGAAGTAGCCCTTGGCCATGGCGATATACATGGGCAGGTAGCCGGTCGAGTGCACCGGCTCCGCGACCAGCAGTTCCTTGCTCGCCGCGCGCGCGATGAAGGGTGGCGCTGCAAGCGTCAGGCCGAGGCCGCTGCCGAGCGTCGCGGTCGTCTGCAGAAATTTTCGCCTATTCATGACGTCCTCGCTGTTTGATCTTGAATTCGCATCATTGCCGCACGCCCTTGCGCAGCATGCTTTCGACCCACGACACCGCGGCATACATGACGACGGCCAAGGTCGAGAGCACCAGCACCGCTACCCAGACCAGCGCGATGTCGTAAGTCTGGCCCGCATAGAGGATCGCGCGGCCGAGGCCGTGCTGGGAGGCGATGAACTCACCGACGATCGCGCCGGTCAAGGCCAGCCCGATATTCACCCGCAGCACGGAGATGATCCAGGGCAGGCAGAACGGAACGACGAGTTTGCGGAATACCTGCAGACGCGAGGCGCCGAGCGAGTAGAACAGCTTCTCGCCGTCGGGATCGAGCGCCTTCACGCCGGCGTAGGCCGTCAACGTCGATACCACCAGCGTCAGCGCGGTCGCGACCGCGACTTTGGAGACGAGACCGATGCCGAATACCAAGATGATGAGCGGTGCCAGTGCGAGTTTCGGGATCGACTCGAGGCAGATGACGTAAGGCTGGACGATGGCCGCGTAGTTGCGCGACCACCAGAATGAGAGGCCGAGCAGCGATCCCGCGGTCGTGCCGAGGAGAAAGCCAAAAATGGTCGAGCGGAAGGTGAAGCTGATGTCGGCCCACGCATCGCCGGTGGTGAAGAAGATCGTCATGGTCTGGGCGATGGCGCTCGGCTGCGACCAAAAGAAGGCATCGATCCAGCCGGTGCGCGCGCCGATCTCCCAGAGCGAAAGCGCGCCGACGAGAATGCCGATCTGCGCGGTGATGAGCGCCCAGGTCGGCCAATCCTTCTGCACGGGCAAGCGCCGCACCGGCTTCGCTGCCGGCGCGGACGCTTCGGGCTGCGGCTGGGAGCGATCGAGCCTCGCCATGGCGCCGACCGGGGTGGTGGTATCTTGAGCGGTCATTCGGGCTTCGCCGGGTTTAGGCTGCTTCGTTGACGGCTTCGGGTCCCTTCGGGTCTAGATGGAGCAGTTCGAGGCAGCGTTCCTTGATCGCCAAGAACTCGCCGCTGAGGACACTGTGACGAATGCGCGGACGAGCAAGCGGCACCGGGATCGTCGCGATGATGCGGCCCGGCCGCGTGCCCATCACATGGACCTCGTCGGAGAGGTAGATCGCCTCCTCGACGTCGTGCGTGACGAACAGCACGGTTTTGCTGAAGTCGCTCCACAGTTGCATCAGCCATTCTTGCATCTTGAGCTTGGTCTGGGCATCGAGCGCGCCGAACGGCTCATCCAGCAGAATGACGTCGGTATCGAACAGCAATGTGCGCAACAACGCGGCGCGCTGGCGCATGCCGCCGGAGAGCGCGCTCGGGTAGAGATATTCGAAACCGGCAAGCCCATAGCGATGAAGCAGCGGCAATGCTCGTTCGCGCGACGCGCGCAACGGCACGTGTTGAATCTCCATTCCGAGAATGACGTTGTCGAGTACCGTGCGCCACGGCAGCAGCAGGTCTTTTTGCAGCATGTAGCCGACGCGGCCGATGGTACCGGTAGCGTCGACACCGTCGATGAGGACGCGGCCGCCGGTCGGCTCCAGCAATCCGGCGATGATGTTGAAAATAGTGCTTTTGCCGCACCCGGATGGGCCGATCAGACTGACGAACCGGCCTTGCGGAATCGAGAGTGTGACCGGCGCGAGCGCGTGGAAGGCGCCGGTCGGTGTCTTGAACGCCATGCTGACGTCGGCAACGCAAAGCTTCGGGGCCGAAGACGACATGCGTACTCCGCGCGATGGGGTCGCGGCACGGATGCCCCCAATCCACGACAACTATATCGCAAAAGCCGTGCCAGCCACCATGGGAGGCCGGGGGTGCGACGTCGCCTCGTCCAGGTTGGTAGTGATGGCCGATGGCGGAAAATTGCTCTTCCTGCACCAATTTTTCGGCAGGTGAGGGGGTTGTGCTACGCGCTCGGCAGTCCAGCCCGAAGGATTATCCGGCAGCGCTCATCAGCGCAGCGTCACTCTGCCGCCACCCTCTGTGCCGCCGGAACGCCGCGCGCTTTCACGACGACCTTGATTGCGTCCTCGACGCGGTCCTTGGCATAGCGGATCGCGGTCGGCAGGTCATCGAGCGGAAAGGTATGCGTGTGGATCTTGGTGGCGTCGAAGCGTTTCTGACTCATGAAGGCTTCGGCGCGATGCGTTGCGCTCTTGCCTTCACCGCGAATGCCATAGATGTAGATGTTGTTGCGCACGATCTCGGCGATATCGACCGGCGTCTCCTGGTGCGGGAAGGCGGCGAGGCACACCTTTCCGCCGCGGTTGATCATGCGGATCGCCTCGTTGACGGCGTTGGGGGCGCCCGAGCACTCGAGCACGTAGTCGACGCCCTTGCCGCCGTTGAAACGGCGCACCGCAGCGACAGCATCCTCGCTGCGCACGTTGACGACGTGATCGGCGCCGAGTTCGCGGCCGATCGCCAGCCGGTTGTCGCGCGTGCCAGTGAGTATAACGGGCTGCGCGCCCAGCGCCTTTGCAACCGCGACCCCAAGAAGCCCGATCGGGCCGGGGCCGGTCACCACGACGCTCTCACCCGCTACCAGTCCGCCCAGCTCGGTGAGTCCGTACATGGCGGTGCCGGCGGTGACCACCAGCGTCGCCTCCTCGTCCGACATGGTGTCGGGAATGGCAACGAGCGTATTGATGTTGTTGACCTGATATTCGCAGAAGCCGCCGTCGGTGGTGAAGCCGTTGGCGCGGTGACCTTTGTCGACGTCTCCGTAATTGAGGCCGTAGTTGTGGCAGGCGGTGTACATACCCTCGCGGCAGCGCTTGCATTGACCGCAGCCCGCATGGATTTCGACGGTCACGCGCTGCCCGATCCGGTATTCATCGACCCCAGGGCCGAGCGCGACCACGGTGCCCATATATTCGTGCCCGGGGGTGAAGTTCTTGTTGTGCGGCGTGCCGCCGCGAATCAACGCCGGCGGGCCGTGATAGATAATCTCGAGGTCGGTCGCGCAGATCGCGACCGCGTCAATGCGCACCAAAACCTCGGCCTTCTTCGGCACCGGCACCGGCTTCTCGCGCAATGAAAGCTCGCCGGGATCACCGAGTACCCATGCCTTCATGGTGTCTGGGATAGGGTGATCTTTGCCCGTCTTGACTCCGGCTGGTGCATACATTGGAGCTTCCTCCCGGCGCGCACGGCCTGATCTCAAAGTTCCGCGGTGTCGAGCGCTGCCGCGCAATCGATCCAGCGGCAGATTAGTGTATATGTCATTGATATTCGAGAGGGTGCAATGGAGTGGCCCGCGCCGCTGCGCGGGCCAGTGAGACAGCGGGGGACAATGGCGAATCATTCGATTTCAACCATGTCGATCCGCGACTGCCGCATCCGCCTCATGCGCGGGGGGGCAGGAGCGCCGCTGCTCTTTCTCCACGGCGGCGGCGGCATGGGAATTTGGCTCCCGAGCATGGCCCGGCTTGCCAAGAAATTCGATGTCATCGCTCCCGAACATCCGGGATTCGGCGAATCCGATACCCCGGCATGGCTCGACACTATCGCCGATCTGGCCAATTTTTATCTCGATTTCCTGGATCAGCTCGACCTGCGTGGCGTGCATCTCGTCGGCAGCTCGCTGGGCGGCTGGATCGCCGCCGATCTAGCGATCCATAATTGCAATCGGCTGGCTTCGCTTACGCTTGTCGGCGCGGCCGGCATCTACGTCGACGGCGTAGAACAAGTGGATACGTTCCTGTGCAGTGAGGAGAAGCGCATCCGCGACCTTTTCTTCGATCCCGACCTCGCCGAGGCAGTGATCGCCAGCTCAGAGCGGCCTGAGATGGAGGATGCCGTGCTCAAGAATCGGATGGTGACCGCAAAGCTCGCATGGCAGCCGCGCAACCATGATCCGCACCTGCACAAGTGGCTGCACCGGATCAAGGTACCGACGCTGCTGATCTGGGGCGGTCACGACCGCCTCTTTCCGAAGGAGTACGCATTCGCCTATCAACGGCTGATCCCGGGCGCGAAAGTCGCCGTTATTCCGGATTGCGGACACCTGCCGCACGTGGAGAAGGGGGACGCGTTCGCGGCCGAACTTGAAGCGTTTATCGGTGGGACTAGGATCGCAGCATGAAGTTCTTCAATTTCCATCTGATGCCCTATCGGCACGCCGACCTCGACGCCATCGCAAAGAACGGCTCAGCCTGGGTGACGCTTTCCAATCGGCATTACGATCCGCAAAAGGGCGCCGAGCTTTATCACGAGTATCTCGATCAGATGGAATTGGCCGACAAGCTCGGCTTTGACGGCGTGTGCCTCAATGAGCACCATCAGACAGCCTATGGCATGATGCCGATTCCCGGCATCCTCGCCGGCGCACTCGCGCGCAACGTCAAGCGTGCCAAGCTCGCAATCCTCGGCCGCGCGCTGCCGCTCATCAACAATCCGCTGATGGTCGCGGAAGAATACGCGATCCTCGACAACCTCACGCGCGGGCGGCTCATCGCGGGATTCGTGCGCGGCATCGGCGCCGAATATCACGCCATGGGCATCAATCCGGCCCATTCGCAGGAACGCTACAGCGAGGCGCACGATCTCATTGTGCGGGCATGGACCGAGCCGGGGCCGTTTTCCTATGCCGGCAAGCACTATCAGTTCCGATACGTCAATCCGTGGCCGCGCCCGTACCAGAAGCCCCATCCGCCCATCTGGATTCCGTCGCAAGGCTCCGGCTCGACCATCCGCTGGGCCGCGCGCATGCGCTACACCTACTGCCAGACGCTCAGCCCCATCGCGGCGGTGGCACGCTTCTTTCAGATGTATCGCGATGAGGCGGAGAAGGCGGGCTACCACGCCTCGCCCGACCAACTCGCCTGGTCCAACACGATCTATGTGGCCGAGACCGACGAAAAGGCTGTCCGCGAAGCGCGTCCGCACCTCGAGGCGCTCATGAACTATTTCCTGAAAATGCCGACGGAGATGTTGCTGCCGCCGGGCTACACGGACCCGGCGTCGATGAAGCGGGTGCGCGCGGCGAAAGTCACGGGCAAGCCGCAGTCGATCGAGGACGTCATCAAGGCGGGGGTCGTGATCGTGGGCAGTCCGAACACTGTGCGCGAGAAGCTCGCCGAATATCAGGATCTGGCGGGCTTCAACACTTCGCTGACCAAGACCCAGTTCGGCACGCTGCCCGACGATATGGCTCGCGCCAACATGACGGCAATCGCGCAGGAAATCCTGCCGCATTTCCGCGATCGTTCCCCACAAGGGACGCGACGAGAGGCGGCGGAATAGAGTTGTTCGCCACGCGACTCAGTCGATCTTCAATTCTGACGCCTAGGTCCGGGCCAGCGCGCCCGCTCGGCCTCAGCCGGCGTTCATACCGCCTTCAGATGGGAATCGCGCCGCTTGTAGAGATCCTCGTCGGCGTAGCCCATGGTCTCGGGCTTGGCGCGTCCGATCATGACCTGGAAATAGACCGGCTCCAGGCTGTCGTTCTGGTAGCCGTGGATGACCCCGGCCGGGCATGCGATGCATTCCCAGGGGCCGAGGCGGGTGGTGAGACGCTTGCCGCTCTCGTCTTCGACAAATACGTCGAGATGTCCCTTCAGCACGAAGAAGCACTCTTCGACTTCATGGGTGTGCGCTGCATTCCCCTGTCCCGGCTCCACATACATGATCGATAAAGTGAAGTTCTTGGCCGGGATGACCGAGGGATCGCCGTGCTTGCCGGAACCGCCTGCCCCGATGAACCGGTGCTGTGCGCGTTTATAGCCTTCGATCTTGGCGTCCTCGAACGCTGCCCAATCCGGCTTTTTTTCGCGGAAGCGCCCGACATATTTCTGCATGATCTCCTCGATCGGAACATCAACCAGTTCCGGCGGGCGTGGATGCCGTGCAACGCTCATGGGGCACTCCTGTCAGTCGATTTCGGAAGTTATCGCAAATCTATTCTCGCTTCGCCTACCACGTCAAACGCCTACTCGGTCCTCATCGTTTGAGACGCACGCCCCCGCTCGAGTTTGCTGGGCGCTATAGCCAGGCGCACTCCTCAGCATGAGGGCGCAGCAGGAGTCAGTCTACACAGATTGCTTGTTCGAACTCGCGGCTTGCACCAGCTCCCAGATGCGGGTTGGCGTGAGCGGAAGCTCGCGCGGCTCCACTCCAAGTGCGCTCAGGGCATTCGCCACCGCATTGGCCATCACGCCGCCGGCGGCGATGATGCCGCCTTCGCCGGCGCCTTTTGCGCCCAGCGGGTTGATGGGCGAGGGGTGATTTCCGAAGACGATGGCGCGGAGGTTGGGGAAGTCGCTGGCCGTGGGGATGAGATAATCGGCGAGCGAGCCGGTCAGCAATTGCCCCTCCTGATCGTAGACGAGATGCTCCATCATGGCACCGCCGAGGCCCTGTACCAGCGAGCCGATGGCTTGGCCGTGCACGGTCATGGGATTGATGATGCGACCGCAATCCTCGACCAACACGTAGTCGAGAAGCTCGACGTGGCCGATCTTGGGATCGACCGCGACATGCGCGGCGTGCGTGCCGTAGGTATAGGTGTGCTTCTTGTTGAGAAACGCGCCGTCGGCGGAAATGCCTGCGTCCGAAATGCTGTTCAAACCGATGGACTTGCCGCCCGGGCCGACGGCCTTCACCCCGTCGACGATCTCGACTTCGGACGGTTGGCAGGCGAGCCGCTGCGCCGCCTGCGTGCGGATTGCTTCGCGCAATTTGGTCGCGGCATCGAGTATCGCCGAACCGCCCATCACGACCGAGCGCGAGTGATAGGCGCCGTAGCCGTCGCCCACATAGGAGGTGCTGCCGTGAAACACGCCGCGGATGTGGTCGATCGTGACCTCGAGCGCGTCGGCGGCGATTTGCGCGAAAACGGTCTCCAGCCCCTGACCGATGGCGGATGAACCGACATAGACCGAATAGCGTCCATCCAGCTCGAGCACAATGCGCGCGCTCTCCTTCGGTCCGGCGGCGCCGCCCTCGATGAAGCAGCCGACCGCAACGCCGTGATAGCGCCCGTCGATCAGCTTGCCCGCGAGCTTCGACTTGTCCGACCACTTGATCTCGTGGAGGCAGCGATCGAGCGTGGCGTGATAATCGCCGCTGTCGAGTTCATCCTTGCTCTCAAAGGGCGTGATGGTGGCAAGCTGATAGGGCATCTCTCGCTGCGACACGAGGTTGCGGCGGCGAAACTCGACGCGATCGAGGCCGAGATCCTGCGCCACCATGTCTAACAACCGCTCGCGGAAGAAATCGGTCTCGAAGCGGCCGGGCCCGCGATAGGTGCCGACCGGCGTCTTGTTGGTCAGTTGCAGGGCGACGTCGATGTCGATGTTGGGGATGCGATAGGGTCCCGACATGAACTGCGCGACATTGCGGGCGCCGACGGCGCCGTTCGTGCGCATGTAGGCGCCGACGTCGACGTAGGCGTGGCCGCGCAGTCCGAGGATCGTGCCCTCGCGCGTGCAGGCGATCTCCACGTCGCATTCCGCCTCGCGGGCATGATTCACGCACATCAGATGCTCGCGCCGATCTTCCGTCCATTTCACCGGCCGCCCGGTAAGACGCGCCGCGAACGGAATAAGGAAATCTTCCGGATAGAACTCGCCGCGCGCACCGAACCCGCCGCCGACGTCGTTCTCGACGATCTCGATCGCGCTTTCCGGCAGTCCCATCTGCTTCGCCAGCGTGCGGCGATTGAAGAACAAGACCTTGGCGCCGCCGTAGACGGTGAGCCGTCCGCGCGCCGCATCCCATTCCGCCAGCAGCCCGCGCGGCTCCATCGGCAATGCCATGTGCCGTTGCGTGCGGAAGCGCTCGCGCCGGATGTAGGGCGCGCCGGCGAATGCCGCGCTGGCGTCGCCACGTAGCGCCCGGAACCTCATCGCGAGGTTGCTCCCTACCTCTTCGAACAGCAGCGATGCTTCTGCCGCCGAAGCGTGGCGGTCGGCGACCGCCGGCAGCGGCTCGATATCGGCCTCGATCAGGCCGAGCGCGTCCTCGGCAATGCCGGCAGTACCAGCAAGCACCACGGCAAGAGCTTCGCCCACGTACCGCACTTTGTTTTCCGCGATCACCGGCTGTCCAAATCGCTCGAACTCCGGCAGCGGCTGGAGCCGCATTGGAACGCGCGGCACGCGGTTGCCCATATCCTTGGCCGTGATCACGTTGTGCACGCCCGGCAACGCGCGCGCCGCCGCGACGTCGATGGAACGAATGCGGCCATGGGCAACCGAGCTGCGCAGGATCGCCGCGTGAAGCATATCGTTGCGCGCCGCAAGATCATCGACGTATTCCCCGCGCCCGCGGAGAAACCGCAAATCCTCGAACCGTTCGATCGGGCTCCCGATGAGGGAGTTAACGGTTCTCATGCGCGGTCTCCGCCACGATCACGCGTGCCTGCCTTCGGCTGATAGGCGGCGCGCGCGTCGAGCACGGCCTCGACGATCGGGATGTAGCCGGTGCAGCGGCAGAGATTGCCCGAGAGCACCTCGCGCACCCGCGCGGCGTCGCAATCGGGCTCCTCGCTGAGCAGCGCATGCGCGGTCGTGATCATGCCAGGCGTGCAGAAGCCGCATTGCAGCGCATGATGCTTGCGGAAGGATTTCTGCAGCGGCGTAAGCTCGGCGTCGCTGGATAAACCTTCGACGGTCACGATCTCGGCGCCGTCGGCCTGCACCGCGAGCATCAGGCAAGAACGCACCGCCGCACCATCGACGATGACGGTGCAGGCGCCGCACACGCCGTGCTCGCAGCCGACATGGGTGCCGGTCAGGCGCAGATGGTGACGCAGGCAATCCGCCAGCGTAAGCCGCGGCTCGACGTCGACCTCGACCTGTCGTCCATTGACGCGAAATTTCACCGGCATGGCAGAGTCACTGCTGAGGCCGTGCCGCCGCGCGCTGGAGCGCGCGTTCGACCATCGTTCCAACCAGCGCGCGGCGGTAGGCGGCGCTGGCATGAATATCGTCCTGCGGATCGACGGCGGCGCAGGTGGCGGCTTCGGCCGCGCCGATCGCGGCTTGGTCGATTATGCGTCCATTGAGCACGTCTTCGACCGAAGGTAGCCGCAGCGGCCGGTCGGCAACGCCGATCACGCCGACATGGGCGTTGCGTGCCTTGCCGTTCTCATCCTGGTCGTAGAAAACGGCGGCCCCCGCCATGGCAAAATCGCCGCGGCGGCGGGCGAATTCCTCAAATCCCCAACGCCGCCCCTTGGGCCAGGCGGGCAGCCGGACTTCCACGATGATCTCGTCCGGCGTCAGCGCGGTGGTGAGCGCGCCCTGGAAGAAATCGGCCGCCTGGATCACGCGCGCCCCGGATTTCCCCACGACGGCAATTTCCGCGTCGCAGGTGATGGCGATTCCCGGCATTTCGGCCGCCGGATCGGCATGGGCGAGGCTGCCGCCGATGGTGCCGCGGTTGCGGACTTGATAATGCGCCACATGGGCGATCGCCGCCTTGAGCAGCGGATGCGCGATGTCGAGCCGGTCGTCGTCTTCGATGTCACGCCAGCGCACCATGGCGCCGAGCGTCGCGCCTTTCTCCGAAATCCTGATCCCGCGTAAATCGGCGAGCTTACGAAGGTCGACGAGCAGCGTAGGCTGGGCAAGGCGGAACGCCAGCATCGGCACGAGGCTTTGTCCGCCCGCGACGGCCTTGGCTTCGCCGTCGTGGGTAGCCAGGAGTTGAACGGCTTCGGGGAGCGTGGCCGGACATGCATAGTCGAAGGGCGGCAATTTCATGACCCGTGCGCATCCTTCGGCACGCAACAAACAGAAGCTCGTACCTATCATCGGAGCGACGGATGGGTCAACGTGACCCGGACGCCCTCACCAACTAGATCACCTCGCCCGCATTGATGGTATAGGTTCCGATAGTCTCCTCAGTGGGTGCCACAGAGATGTTGTCTCCGGGTTCGTCGTGCCATGCCGCGTAGGTTCGCCTGGGCCGCATTGCCGGACAGTGAGCTGCTCAAGCTCCGCTTCAAGGATCTCAAGGTCGGCATCGCCGGAACGTGGCTCGAGCGGTGCCTGGACCATCTCCATGACGAGCTCGCCGAGCGGGGGTTGCGGATCAGGCCGCACGCCTGGATCTCGAACGAGTGGTTCAGCCCCGACGACACGCCCGGCATCGCGATTCCCTTCTACCTCGCCCATCCCCGCCTGATGCGGCTCGAGCGCAAAAGGATGATCGACGTCGAAGGGGGAACGGTGGCGGATTGTATGCGCATTCTGCGCCACGAAGCCGGCCATGTAGTGCAGGTGGCCTATCAGTTGCACCGCCGGCGCCGCTGGCGGGAGCTGTTCGGCCCATCGTCGAGGCGCTACCCACGATATTATCGGCCAAATCCAGCCAGTCGTCGCTACGTCAATCATCTGCCGCTGTGGTACGCGCAGAGCCACCCGGATGAAGATTTTGCCGAGACCTTCGCGGTGTGGCTCACGCCGCGCTCAAACTGGCGCAGGCGCTATGCCGGATGGCCCGCGCTGAAGAAACTGCAATATGTCGACCAGCTGATGGCCGAGATCGCCGGCCAGAAGCCGCTCGTCATGCGCCGGCTGCGGGTCGAGCCGCTGAGCCAGCTCACGCAGACCCTGGCCGAGCACTATGAAAAGAAACAGGCGCACCATGCAATCGACTATCCGAAGATCTACGATCGCGATCTTCGACGGCTCTTCTCCGCCGATCCGAGGCATCGCCGCTCGCCGGCGGCCTCCGCGTTTCTACGGCGCAACCGTGCCAAGATTAGACAACTCGTTTCGAAGTGGACGGGCGAGTATGAACTGACGCTCGATTCTGTTTTCGATGATATGATTGGCCGCTGCCGCGAGCTGAAGCTACGCGCGGTCGGCTCCGAGCGGCAGCTGAGAATGGAATTCATCGTGTTGCTGACGGCAAAGACGGTGCACTCGCTTTACAGCCCGTCGCGACGGCAGTGGCTGGCGTTATGAAGCGCCTTCGCGTTCTGGTGCTCGTGCATCCGGAACTGGTGCCTCCGGATTCGCTCAAGGGGCATACCGAACAGGAAATCAATGAGTGGAAGACCGAATACGACGTCGTCAGCACGCTGCGCGCTGCCGGCCACGAGGTGCGGCCGCTCGGCGTGGAGAACGAGCTCAAGCCGATTCGCGACGAAATCGAGAGTTGGAAGCCGGATGTGGCTTTCAACCTGCTGGAACAGTTTCACGGGGAAGCCGTCTACGATCAGAACGTCGCGAGCTATCTCGAGTTGCTCCGGATGCCTTACACCGGGTGCAATCCGCGCGGCCTCGTGCTCGCGCGCGGCAAAGACTTGTCGAAGAAGCTTCTGATCTATCACCGCATTCCGTTGCCGGCGTTTGCCGTATTCCCGCTGCGGCGCAAGATTCGCCGGCCGTCACGTCTCGCCTTCCCGCTCATCGTCAAGAGCTTGAACGAGGACGCCTCGTGGGGCATCGCGCAGGCATCGGTCGTGGACAGCGATGACAAGTTGGCCGAGCGCGTGAGCTTCATCCACCAAAGCATCGGCACTGCGGCCATTGCCGAGCAGTATATCGAGGGCCGTGAGCTTTACGTCGGCGTGCTTGGCAATGAGCGGCTGCGCGTGTTTCCGATCTGGGAACTCGACTTCGGCAGCATGCCGCAGGGCGCGCACCTCATCGCCACCGAAAAGGTCAAGCACGATCTCCAATACCAGCAGCGTCACAACATCGCCGTGGGCCCGGCCAAGGACCTTTCGCCGCAGCTCGCTGAAGCGATCAAGCGCGCGGCGAAGCGCATCTACCGCACGCTCGACCTCGACGGCTATGCTCGCATCGATTTCCGCCTCTCCGCCGACGGCATTCCCTATTACATCGAGGCCAACCCCAATGCCGAAGTTGCCCGCAACGAGGAATTCGCGTCGGCGGCCAAGCACGACGGGCTCGAATATCCGGCGCTGATCCACCGTATCTTGGCGCTGGGGCTCAGCCGGGCGGGAGCGACGGGGATTGCGGTGTGACCCGCCGGCCGCCATTTCGGTCAAACCAAACCTAGACGAGTTGGCGACCGGCCGTGCGTGCTTGAATGAGCTCCCACACCCGCGGCGGCGACAGCGGGAGTTCGCGCGGCTGGACTCCGAGCGAGCCAAGCGCAGCCGCAACCGCGTTGGCGAGAACGCCGCCGACCGGAATGATGCCGCCCTCGCCCGAGCCCTTGGCACCGAGCGGATTGTTGGGCGAGGGCCTTTCCTCGAGTGCGATCGCGCGGATATGCGGAAAATCGCTCGCGGTGGGCATGAGGTAGTCCGCGAACGAGCCAGTGAGCAATTGCCCATCCTCGTCATAGACGAAATGTTCGAGGAACGCGCCGCCAAGACCCTGCACGATGGCGCCCACGACCTGACCGTGTAGCGTCAGCGGGTTGATGATGCGCCCGGCGTCCTCGACCGCCACATAATCGAGAAGCTGCACGTGGCCCGTCTTCGGATCGACGGCGACGTGGGCGGCGTGAGCGCCGTAGCTGTAGGTGCGCTTGTTGCTGGCGTACGTGCTTTCCGCCGAAGTCGCGGCAAAGGCGGCGAGCGGAAGCGCTTGCTGGTTCGGGCCGTGGACCGTGCCAGCGTCAATTTTGACATCATTCGCGGGGCAACCCCAGCGCTCGGCCGCCGCGGCGCGAACGGCGTCGCGCAGCTTTGCCGCCGCGCTGACGATTGCGTTGCCGCCCATCACCACCGCGCGCGAACTGTAGGAGCCGCAGCCATCGCTCACGTGATCGGTCGAGCCGTGAAACACGCCCTTGATCTCGTCCATCGGTATTTCGAGCGCGTCCGCCGCAATTTGCGTGCAGACGGTTTCGAGTCCCTGGCCGATGGAGGAAGAGCCGACATAGACCGAGATCTTGCCGTCGGGTTCGATCGCCAGGCGCGCGTTCTCCTTGGGGCCCGATGCGCCGCCCTCGAGGTAGCAGCCGATGGCGGTGCCGCGGTAGCGCCCCTCGACCAGCTTGCCCTGCATCGCCGCCTTCGCGGTCCAATCGATCTCCTTGAGGCAGCGCGCGAGCGTCATCGCGTAATCGCCGCTATCGGTCTCACTCTCGATCGCGAGCGGTTCGACGGTGGCGAGCCGATACGGCATCTCCGCCTCGCTCAGCAGATTGCGCCTGCGAAACTCCACGGGATCGAGACCAAGCTCGGCGGCCGCGAGGTCGAACAGCCGCTCGCGAAAGAAGTCCGCCTCAAAGCGTCCCGGTCCGCGATAAGTCCCGGCCGGCGTCTTATTGGTCATCAGCAAGGAGACGTCGATGTGGATATGGGGAATGCGATAGGGGCCGCTGAGCACCTGCGCGATATTGCGCGCGGCGGTCGGCCCATTGGTGCGGATGTAGGCGCCCTGGTCGGTCAACGCGTGGCCGCGCAGCGCGCGGATGGTGCCGTCCCTGTTGCAGGCGATCTCCAGCTCGCATTCAGCTTCGCGGGCATGGTTGGTGGCAGCGAGATGCTCGCGGCGATCCTCGATCCATTTCACCGGGCGGCCGGTGAAGCGCGCCGCGAACGGAATCAAGAAATCCTCCGGGTAGAATTCGCCGCGCGCGCCGAAGCCGCCACCGACGTCGTTTTCCACCATGCGGATCGCGCTCTCCGGCAATTGCATCTGCTTTGCCAGAATGCGCCGGTTGAGGAAGGCGACCTTGGCCGCCCCGAACACGGTGAGTGTGCCGCGCGCGGCGTCCCATTCGGCGAGCAAGCCGCGCGGCTCCATGGGCACCGCGCCGTGGCGCTGCACCGCGAATTTCTCACGGCGCACGTAAGGTGCGTCCTTGAAGGCGCCATCCGCATCACCGCGCACCCCGCTCAGCGTCAGCGGGCGATTCGTTCGTGCGCCTTCAAACAGGAGTATCTCGTCGGTTAGCGCGCCGGCGGTGGCGACGACCGCCGGCAATGGGTCAATGGCGACGCTGATCGCATCGAGCGCGTCTTCGGCGGCCGCGGCGGTCTCGGCCAGCACGATCGCGATGGGCTCGCCGACATAGCGCACCTTGTCGTGGGCGATGACCGGCTGCTCGAATAGTCCGAAGGCGGGGGAGGAATCTTGCCGCAAAGGGATGGTCGGGATGGCGGCGCCGAGCTCCGCCGCCGTGATGACGGCGTGGACGCCTGGGCGCGCCCGCGCGGCAGTCGCATCGATGGAGCGGATACGGCCGTGCGCCACCGAGCTGCGCAGGATCACGGCATGCAGAAGATCGTCACGCGCGAGATCGTCGACGAATTCGCCGCGGCCGCGCAGCAGCCGAAGATCCTCGACGCGTTCGATCGCGCTCCCGATGAAGACATTGGTTCGGCGCTTTTGGTCCATGTCAGATGACGATCATTGCTTGTTCGTTGATCAAAGCCCGCGCGACGCTCAACGCCGCCAAGGCGGAGGTCTTCGGATTCGTGCGCGACGGCTTGCCCTGCAGCTCGATGGCAAAGCGACCGCTCGCGCCCTCGGCTTCGATCTCGTGAATATTGCCGGGTGCGTCGGGATCG